>Ga0172372_10006261_pt1 | contig 16247 bp, 13 predicted proteins | sample LakKiv5m_2_FD_114544 | JGI IMG/M metagenome (GOLD analysis project Ga0172372, IMG submission 114544) | Freshwater microbial communities from Kabuno Bay, South-Kivu, Congo - kab_092012_9.5m | ecosystem: Environmental > Aquatic > Freshwater > Lake | place: Democratic Republic of the Congo...
TGCGCACGCGGCCGTCCAAGGACAAGGTGCAGCCGAGGAGGTGGCGCGCGGCATCCGCGCGCTCGAGGCCCAGGGCGTCGATGTCGTCGTCGTGTGCCGCGGCGGCGGCTCGGTCGAGGACCTTTGGGCGTTCAACGAGCGGCCGTTGCTGGAGGCCGTGTGGAACTGCACCAAGCCGGTCGTCTCCGGCGTGGGGCACGAGATCGACACGACCTTGTGCGACCTCGTCGCCGATTTGCGCGCGCACACGCCAACCGACGCGGCGGAGAAGGTCTTCCCCGACCGCGAGGCTCTCCTGGAGCGCATCGAATCGGCGGACATCGACTTGGGACGCGCCATGGACGCGCTGCTCGGCGAGGCGGAGGCGCGTGTCGAGCAACTCGCTTCGCGTCCGTGCTTGTCCAGTCCGCGCTGGTTCCTCGACGAGCGCGCGGCCCGGTTGGGTCGCGCCACGACCGGATTGGTCGAGCGCATGCAGGGCTTGCTGCTGCGCGCCGAGGCGCGCCTGGAGTCCGCGGGCCGCCGGGTCGAGCGCCGCTCGCCGCGCGTCGAGCTCGAACAACGCGCGGCGCGACTGGAACTACTCGCTGCGCGCCTCGCGACCGCGCCGGCGACCCGCTTGGAGCGCGCGTCCAGCCGTTTGGACACGGCCGCGCGCACGCTGGAGGCGGTCTCGCCTTTGGCGGTGCTGGGGCGCGGGTATTCGATCACCTTCGTCGAAGGCGCGCGCCAGCCGCTCGTCGACGCCGCCGCCGCGACGAGCGGAGCGACGCTGGTGACGCGCCTCGCACATGGCGAGTTGCGTTCGCGCGTGGAAGGCGGCTCGTGAGCGACGCCGTCGCCGTCGTCGTGAACTGGAACGGCGGCGAGCGCAATCTCGCCTGCCTCCAGGCGCTCTTGCGCGGCGGCTTCGCGCCCACGGACATCGTGTTCGTCGACAACGGCTCGCGCGATGGTTCGCTGGAACTGGTGCGCGCCCGCCATCCCGAGTTGAGCTTCGTCGTGAACGCCGCGAACCTCGGCTTCGGCAAGGCGTCCAACCAGGGCTTGGCCGTGGCTTGCGAACGCGGCGTGGAATCGGTCTTGTTCGTGAACAACGACCTCGAAGTCGATCGCGCGATGTTGCAGCGCCTGCAGGAGGAGCTCGCCACGCGCCCCGAAGTGGGCATCGCCGGGCCGCGCATCCTGCAGCGCGCCGACGACCGCTACATCTGGTCCGCGGGCGGACGCGTCGATTGGCGCCAGAACCTGTCGAAGCTGCTCGGCCACGATGCGCCCGACGCGGGCCCATGGCGCACGACGCGCGTCGTCGACTACGTCGCCGGGTGCGCGCTCTTGGCGCGCACCCAGCTCATGCGACGGCTCGGCGGGTTCGATGACATGTACTTCGCCTACATGGAGGACGTGGACTTGTGCCTGCGCGCGCGTGCCGTGGGACAAGCCACGGTGTGCGTCGGCTCGGCCGTCGCGTGGCATGCGCCCAGCTCGGCCACGGGTGGCGGCTACAGCGCGCGGCGCAAGTACATGAATGCGCTGAACAGTTGGCGTTTCCTGCGGCGCCACGCCAATCCAGCTCAGTGGGCGAGCTTCTTCGTGCACGACTGCCTCAGTTGGCCCTTCGTGCTGCTCGTCGGCCTCGCGCGCGGTCGCGGGCGCGCGGCGCTCGCCAAGGGACTGGGCTTGTGGCACGGGCTGCTCGGCCGCGCGGTCGACCCCGCCTACATCGCCGACGGCGCCTCGTGGTTGTGGCCCGCGACGGCCGGTCGCGGCGAGGGGTGAACGCGAGCATGCTCGGCCGCTTGGCGCAAGCTCTCTCGTGCGTTCTCGCCTGCAGCGGCTGCGCCGGTTCGACCGCGCGTCCAAGCGCCGACGAAGTCTCGCGTGGCGGATCGGAGCTCGACGCATCCGCGACTGGCGCCACTTGCGCCTTCGACGAGACCGCAGTGCTCGAAGCTGGCGAGCGACTGGCGTTGCGTGGCTTGCCTCCAGGCGATGCGCGGCGTCGCCTGGAGGCGTTGGCTTCCGCCAAGTCCGCGCTGGCGACGGGCTCGCCAGCCCAAGCCGCGGCCGCGCTGCATGCCTTGGCGCGGTGGAATGAACTGCCCTTCGATCGCGCCGAGGCGCGCGCCTTGGTGGAAAAGCACTTGGCCGCGCCCGAGGCTCCGCGTCGTCGCGCCGCGTGGCGCGCCTTGTCGGCCTTGGGGCGGATGGAAGGCTTGTGCGAAAGCTCCATGGCCTTGATCGACGATCCCGACCCAAGTCTGCGCGCGGACGCCTTGCGCTTCGCGGGCTCCGCTTGCGATGGACTCGTCGGGGCGCGCACCGAGCAGTTGGCTCTGTCCGCCTTGGACGAAGCGCGCGCGCGAGGGGACTGGAGTCGAGCTTGCCGATCGATCCGCGGGCTCCGGCTCGGACCAGGGCTGCAGCAACGCTTGCTCGACGACGCGCTTCGCGGCGACGAGGACGCGGCCTCGGTGTTGGAGTTCGCGCCGGCGAAGTCGCGCGAGTTCGTCCAGCGACTGCTCGCCGCCACGGCGATCGACAGGAGCGCGATCGAACTCGCTGGCGTTTGCCTGCGTGGCGGGATCGCGGAGTCGGATCGGCCCCTGGTGGCGCACGCCGCGCTCTCGTGGTGGAAGGCGCGAGCTGGGAGCGAACCTGGCGCCGGCACGGTCGCGTTGCGACTGCTCGAACTGCACGGCTCCTCGACGGATGCTTCGAGCTTGCTCGAACGCTGCGGCGGTGACGCCGCATGCCTGCGCGTGGCCGGGGTGCTGGCCGCACGCGCGCGCTGAAGGCCGGCCGCGTGCCTTGCGCTCAGGACTTGCGCGCCTTGGCGCCGGCACCCTGCTTGCGGTTGGTGGCCGCTTGAGCGACAGGCTTGCGGGCGGCGTGCGATTCCGCCGCGTGCGTCTGCGTGGAGCTTGTCTTCGCGGTCTGGCCTTCCGTCTCGACCTTGGCCAGCGGGTAGCGGCACTCCTTCTCCATGCGCTTCCTGTCCTTCGACACGGCGGCGAGGAGCTTTTCGACCAATGCGTCGCGTCGCTCGTACAAGCGGTAGCCCTGAGGATCGCGCAGGTAGCCGCGCGCGGCCGGGTGCTGCTTGAAGAGTCCCTCGCGCCCCATGCGTTCGGCCCAGCGCTCGAAGCGCGCGCGCTTCTCGAGCAGCGCCTTGACCACGATGGGCATCAGCATCGAGTAGTCCGCCGGAACGGACTCGGTCGTCTGCGTGAACGAGTCCTTGTCGACCTTGCCCCAGGTGACGGCCTCGGCCGGCGGGCAGGACGACAGCGAACCATCGGTCACCGGCGCCGTGGTGATCTGGATGTCGTAGAGGTAGCCGGAGATGTCTGCGAGGCCGAGCACCTGCGACAGCGCTGGTTCGGGCTGCAGGTTGAAGTTCTTCGGCACGCCGCCGCCGAGGATGAGCGTGCCGAGCGCCTTGGTGTCGCTCTCCTTCAAGCCCCAGTAGTGGTAGGCGCAGGACTCGAACACCTCGGCATGGATGTCGAGGTCGAAGCCGTAGGCGGCACCGCCCGCCTTGGCGATGGCCCACAGCTTCATCGAGTTGAGGAACACGCTGCCGTCGCCTGGCGCCCCGACGAAGACGGGGATCGACTTGCGGTGGCACAGCGCCAACAGCCCTTCGCGCGCGCCGTTCTTCCGCTCCTGCGCCGCGTAGCGCCGTCCCAGGCGCCAGCGCAGCTCGGTGCCGGTCATCTTGTGCTGGAACTCGTCCTCCCTGAGCACCGCCGCGAGGTACTGGTCCTGGCCGAGCAGCACATCTTCGTCGAAGCCGATGTCGGTGATGCGGATCGTGCGATCGTCGCGCAGCGCCGCGTCGTCGCCGAAGATCGGCACCGAATGGAAGGGGTGCTTCTTGGCGTCGTCCAGCGCGCGATGGCCGTCGTGGTAGCACACCGCGTCCGTGGTCGAGACGTAGGCGAACCAGCCCGTGTCCAAGAGCGGATTCAGCCAGGCGTGGTGCTGGCCCGAGGCCGTGACCGGGCCCGACACCGACAACGTCATCGGCAGGCCGCGGCCCACGGCCTGGTCCATGAGCAACCACAAGCGCCGCAGGTAGCCGCCGCCGAAGCTCGGCAGGCAACCTTCGAGCAGTTCGTCGAGCTCGCGCGCCTCGAGCACCGAGCGCGTGACGAGTTCGGTGCGGGGGCCTTGTCCGTGGCAGCGTGCGTTCTGGTCCTTGCGTGTCGGCATGTAGGCCCGACAGGTTAGCGACCAGCGCGCCGCATTCCACTTGCGCGACCACTTCGGGCGCGTCGCGCGCGACGGCGCGTCAGCCCAGCACCTTGGTGGCGGTGAGGATGGCGACGAAGACGCCCATCAGGCTTTCGCCCGCGATGAGCCCCGAGGCGACCGGCACTGCGATGCGCGCGGCGAGCTCCGGCTTGGCGCGGCGGAACCACTCGGCCAGTGCGGAGCCCGCGAACATGGCGAGGCCGTTGCTGCCGGGGACGACCATCGCGATGCCCAGCCCGGAGGCCGAAGGCACGCAGGCCTTGATGCGCTTGGGCGCCCAGTGTTCGAGCAACGCGAGGGCGGCGCCGAGCACGAGGCCCACGACGATCCCCATGCGGGCCCATGGATGCAGTGCGTCCACGCCATTGGCGAAGGCCTCCGACACGCCCGCCCAGACAAGGCACGACGGCGCCGGCCAATCCTCTCCACCCAGCATGGCCGGGTCGGGGATGAGCAGCGCGAAGGCCGGCACGATGATGGCCGCGCCGACGAACACGCCGATCATCTGCGCCCAGAACTGCGCGCGCGGGTTGCCGCCGAGCAACCAGCCGGTCTTGAGCGTGGTCAACAGATCCGCCGCGTGCAAGCCGATGCCGCCCGTCACGTTCGCGCTCATGATGTTGCCGCCGAGGTTGCCGGGCGTGAGCACGCCGTAGACAAGCTGCGTTACCGGACCCAGCGCCTTCGTGGGCGTGACGTCGGTCTCGCCGGTGACGCGCGCGGCGACGAAGCCCATCACCAGCGACAACGGCACCGCGATGGCGCCGGCCCACCAGGGGATGCCGAACAACACGACCATCAGCCAGACCACCGCCGGCGCCAGCAGCACGAAGCCGAGGGGGAACCACGAAGCGGGGCACTCGATGTCGTCGATCGGGTGGGTGGCGCGTGGTCCGCCCGTCAGGCTGCGGCCGATGCCGCTGAAGCTGCGCGCGATGCTGCGCCAGCCGAGCGCGAACGAAGTCAGGCCGGAGGCGACCAGCAGCGCCGCGCCGGGCCACACGGTGAATTGGACGATGGTCTTGTACGAGGGCGACTCGATGAAGCCCTGCGCGACCAAGGACGGCGCCAGCACGGCGTAGGTCAAGAGGCTCCCGAGCAGGAGCGACCAACCCGTGCGGAAGTTCATCAGCGCGCCGGCGCCCAGCAGCACGACCTCGGTCTTGATGGCGAGCGTCCACTTGGCCGCGGCTTGGCCCGCGATCTCCAGCGGGATCGGGATGGCGCCGGGCAAGTTGAACGGCATGAAGCCCGCCTTGAGGTCGCGCAGCAACGCGATCGATCCCGCGAAGAGCCCGCTCCACGCCAACGCCTTGGCCTGAACGCCATCGCCCTTGCGCGCTTCGTTCGATCCCGCGCGCTCGTCGCCGTGCAGCGCTCGCAGCGTCTCGGCCGTCGCCGTGCCCGTGGGGAATGGCAACGATTCCTGGTTGATCAACTGGCGCTTGATCGGGATCGCCGTCAGCACGCCGAGCATGGCGATCAGCGCGAACCACAGCATCATCGGCAACAAGTCGGGACGCACGGCCGTGACCATCAAGAGCGCGCCGAAGGCCGCCATGTTCCCGCCGCCGGTCATGTAGCCCGCGCCCGAGGCCACCGTGGTCAGCGCGTTGTTCTCGAGGATCGACAACGGCCGTCGCGCGAGGCCCAGCTTGGCGAGGATGCCGAAGCTCGCGAAGGCGAGGATCGCGGCCGTGATCGTGACGCCCATCGACCAGCCCGTCTTGAAGAAGACATAGAGGTTCGAGAGGCACATGACGACGCCGATGACGGCACCGCCGAGCGCGGCGCGCAGCGTGAGTTGGCGCTGGTCGCGGCTGAACGAGTTGGCGATCCAGTCGGCTTCAGGGTCGATGGGGCGGGCCGCGTCGGTCATGCTGCAACTTCCAATCTCGGTCGGGGGGGGGCGGCCCGGCGACGCCGGGCGCTACAAGGAGCCTAGCCGCAGCCCGGCCGGCGCGCAGCCCCGCAGGCTCCACCGTTGCGGCGCAGCGGTCAAGCGGGGAGGATGACGCGGCCGAAAGACGCAGGAACCATGGACTTCAACGCACAAGCGCAAGCCAAGTACGCCAAGCAAGATTACTCGCCCAAGCGGCGCATCGAAGGCCTCGAGATCGTGGAGCTCAAGCGCTTCAACGACGACGGCGGCTCGATGTGCGAGCTCGGTCGCATGGACCAGGGCCTGCACAAGCAGCTCCCGGGCTTCGTCGTGCGCCAGATCAACTACAGCGTGATGGAACCCTTGGCGGTCAAGGCCTTCCACCTGCACCAGCGCCAGACCGACGTGTGGTTCGTGCCGCCGACCGACAAGATGTTGCTGGTGGTCGCCGATGTGCGCGCTGGTTCGCCGACGGAGGGCATGGTGCAGCGCATCGTGCTGGGCGACGGCAACTCGCGTCTCGTGCGGATCCCGCCGGGCGTAGCGCATGGCGTCAAGAACCTGCGTCCCGCGACCTGCGGCCAGATCATCTACTTCGTCGACGTGCAGTTCTCGACCGACGAGCACTGCGACGAGGGTCGCTTGTCGTGGGATCACTTCGGCACGCAGGTCTGGGACGTCGAGCGCGGCTGAGAGCGCGCCGCACTCGCGCGCCATGGACGCCGCGCGCGACGACGCGTGGCCATCCAAGCGAGCACTTGGCATTCCCTGCGAAGGAGTGTCCTTCCAAACGAAGACGGGCCGGGATGCACTCCCGGCCCGACTTCCTTCCATCGCGGCAGGCGCCGCGCGCGCTCAAGGCGCCCAGGTGATGCTGTAGCCGTTCGTCAGGTTGAACGTGCTGGCCGTGCAGAACGCGGCGGCGTTGCGGTACCAGACCTGGTAGTTGCGCGTGGCGCCGGCCGTGACCGCGCCGCGCACCGACACCGACTGGTCGGCGCCCGTCGGATACTGCGAAGCTCCGCCCGCGTTGGTCTTCGTGCCGAGGCGGATGACGGTGCCAGCGGCGCAGCGCAGGCCGTCGCCGAAGGCCACGCCTAGACCGGCGCCCGACTGGCTCGAGCCTTGGAAGTACAGCGCGCTGCTGTTCGGCATGCCCGAGCCTTGGAGGGCGACCGTGTCGTTGGCGATGCTGGCGACGCCGGAGCCGACGAGCAAGGCGCCGTTGCCGAGGCTGCTCAGGCAACCCGTGCCCGCGCCCACGGCCGCGTTGTTGCCGCACGGGCAGGCCGTGCCGGCGCCGTCGCCGAAGCAGAACCCGGCGCCCGGAGCGGTCGGCGCACCGACGATCTGGAAGCCGTTCACCGTGCCGTAGTTGGTGCCCGGCGTTGCGAGCGTGTCGGTGATGACCGTCAGGTCGGCGCCGGCGGCGATCGAGACGGTGTGGCGCTGGTAGGTCACGCCTTGGACGTGGGGCGAGCCGTTCCAAAGCGCCGGACCGACTTGCAGTTGACCTTCCGCCGAACCGGTGACCGAGACCTTCGTGTAGTAGGTCTGCGGGAAATCGGGCGCGATGGCGTAGGTGTAGACCGTGTAGTTGCCGGCCGCGAGACCCGCGATCGCCCAAGTGATCGAGCCGCCCGGCGAACCGAGCGAGGTGTTGCCGACATCGGCGGCATCCTCGAGGAGCAGGTCGTCGTCGCCCGACCAGTTGGGGTTGTTGACGGCGAAGTCGCCGAAGCCGCCGACTGGCGTGATCGTCACGGGCGTGGTGTTGCCGAGGATGTCGACCAGCGCGACCGCCAGTTGGGACGTCGTGCTGACGCCGTTCCACACGCCGGCCTGTCCGGCGGCGGCACCGTAGGTGGAGGAGGGCAAGGGGTGCGTCTGCTGCGCGCCGCAGTCGATGTTGAACGACTGGGCTTGAGCGAGGGAGGCGAGGCCGCAGGCGGCCACGGAGACGAGGAGGCGCATGGTGTACCTGTGTAGGTGTTGGAGAGCTGCTGGTGGACGATGTGAGAGCCGCACCCGAGAGAGGGGCAGGCGGTGGCCACTCAAGGCTGCCGTGATGCATGCTAGCATGCCATTGAAAGGCAGGGAGGGTAAGTTAGGAAGTTGCAATTTTGGTGTGCGGGCTCTTGCGAATGGGGCCGCGCCGGCAACTGGTCCACCGCGCAGCGGCAAAGGCGCGTCCCGCCGCCTCAAGTCCTTTGGCCGCCGCCCTCTACGATCGCGATCATGCGTTCCAAGCTCAGCCGCGCCTGTGCCGCCAACTCGCCTCGCTCTGCTTCTCCCAAGCGCTCGCGGCGTCCCGTGGATTCGTCGACCACATCGCCCGCCAGCACGCGATTGGCCGTGGGGGGGCGTCCAAGGCGCAACAGGTCGAGCATGCCGGCGAGGTGCGGCGGGTCGTTGCGCGCCATGGTCGCGCAGCCACAACCCGCGGCCGGATAGCCGGGTTCGGGAATCTCGGTCAGGTGCGCGATGGACACGCCGCGCGCGGCGGCTTGCTGGCGCGCGTTGCGCACGAAGTGTCCTTCGGTGCCGATGGCCAACTTGTCGCCGGGCTTGGCATCCATCACGGCGCGCCACAGGTAGTCCGTCGAGCCCGATCCATCGGCGGCGACGACGGTCTCCAACGGCGACTCGGGGTGCACCAATACCCGCCAGCCATGCCGCTTCCAATACGCGACATGCTCGGGACGGAAGACGGTGTGCACTCCGCAGAAGCTGCCCCACAAGATCATCTGCGCGCGATCGAGCGCCGCGAACCCACCCGCGGTGTCGCGGATGGTCGCGCCGGCGGCGAGTTGCTTGGGATCGGGCAGTTGCACGACGCGCGCGGGGTCGAGCCCAAGCTTGTGGCCCGTGTTGCGGCCCAAGTGGTGGTCGGGGACGAAGAGCACCTTCTTGCCGCGCGAAAGGGCCCACGCGACGACCTTGTGCGCGTTCGAACTCGTGCAGACCGCGCCGCCGGTGCGCCCGGCGATGGCCTTCACGCGGCCGCCGGTGTTCATGTAGGCGATCACGCACAACTCGTCGCCGTAGCGCGCGACGAGGTCCTCGGCCACGGGTGCGACCATCCAGTCCTTGGCCAGCATCTCCATCGTGCAACCGGCCTTGGGGTTGGTGATCCACACGCTCTGGTCTTCGCGCGCGAGCAGCGCGATCGACTCGGCCATGAAGTGCACGGCCGATTCGACGATGTGCCTGGCGTCGGGGTTGCGCGCGGCCGACAGAGCCAGTTGGTAGCTGTCGGCGATGCGGCCGCCATAGCGTTCGACGAGCTTGACGATCTCGCCGCCCATGTAGAAGTGCGCCAGGAGCAAGAGCGAGGGGCCGAAGTGGTCGACCGCGGGCATGGCGTAGCGATCGAGCCAAGGCAGCACCGTGCCGGGCTTCCTGTCCGGCAAGGCGAGGTACTCCTCCGCGTAGGGCTTGAACTCCTCCTGGTACCAATCCAGCGGCAGGTCCGTCTGGCACAGGGGGATTTCGGGACGCAGGACGATGCCCGAGGGGCGCGGTCCGGAGGTGGTCGAGGCGCTGCGCATCGTCGCGACAGTCTAGCGGCGGACGCGTAGGATGCGCGCATGCTGGTGGTGGTCGCGGCGAGCATGGCGTGGTTCGCGTCGGCGTTGGCGTGCGCGGGACAGGATCCCTTCGCGGCTGGAGCCGTGGAGATCGGCGCGGAAGCCTCGAAGGGGGAGACGCGACTCGTCGGGGACCATGTCGTGCAGGGCGAGCGCGCGGCGCTCGTCGTGTCGGGAGTGCGCGACGCCACGCTCGACTTGTCCGGACTGGTGCTGCGCGGCGCGGTCGAGGGCACGCCGCGCGACAGCATGGTCGGCACCGGGATCCTGCTCGAGGACTGCGTGGGCGTGACCATCAAGGGTGGCGTGCTGCGCGGCTACAAGGTGGCGCTGCGGCTCGAGCGTTGCGTGGGCGTCGAGGTGGCCGGGCTCTCGGTGCCCGAGGGTTGGGCGATGCGCCTGCGCTCCAGCGATTGCGCCGAAGATGGCGCGGACTGGCTGTGGCCGCACGAGAACGACAAGGACGAATGGGCCCGCGACTACGGCGCGGCGGTGAGCGTGGTGGACTCGAGCGGCGTCAAGCTGCACGGCGTGCGCGTGCGCGGCATGCAGAACGGCATCCAACTGGTGCGCAGCCATGGTGCGCTCGTGTGGGATTGCGACGCGAGCTTCCTGTCGGGTTGGGGCCTCGCCCTGTACCGCTCCAGCGGCAACATCGTCGCGCACAGCCGCTTCGACTGGTGCGTGCGCGGCTACAGCCACGACCGGTACTGGCGCGGCCAGGACTCGGCCGGGATCCTCTTGTTCGAGCGCAGCAGCGACAACCTCGTCTGGCGCACCTCGGCCACGCACGGTGGCGACGGCGTGTTCCTCTTCGCGGGGCGCGACCTCGTCGAGGGCCGCGCGGCGTCGCGTGGCGAGGTCGATCCCGGTGGCTGCGACCGCAACACCTTCGCCGAGTGCGACCTGTCGTTCGCCGTGGCGAACGCGCTCGAGTGCACCTTCAGCGACGACGTCTGGGCGATCCGCAACCGACTGGACGGTGCGCGCATGCACGGCGTGTGGGGCGGCTACTCGCGACGTCTCGTGGTGCTCTCGAACTCCATCCAAGGCACGCGTGGTCCGGGCATCGCCGTCGAGCATGGGGTCGACTGCACGTATGCGGACAACACCCTGAAGGACAACGAGAGCGGCCTGAAGCTGTGGTGGGACGAGGATCCGCAGTTCGTCGACGGGCCCTTTGGCAAGGCGCGCGACACGCGTTCCATCGGCGCCTTGGTGCTGGGCAACCGGTTCCGCGGCAACCAGCTCGACTTGGATTGCACGAAGACGCAGCTGGCCTTCGCCGGCAACGAGTACGAGCGCGAAGGCCGCGGCGCGCCGTGGTTCGAGTCGGCGGCGATGCATCTGGGCCGCGGCGCGCCGAGCTGGCGCGACGACGGCTGCGCCGCCAGCCGATTCGAGGGAGTCGAGCCGCAGTGGCTGCAACGGGCGCGCGCGTGGACGCCTCCAGAGGGCTTGCCTGGCTCGCCGCGGCCCAAGACGACGCGCGAAGGCCTCGACACGATCGTCCTCGGGGAGTGGGGCCCGTGGGACTTCGAGTCCGGCGCGCCGCGGCCGCCGCCGCGCGAATCCGGCGGCTTGCTGCGCGGCATGCAACTCGACGCGCGCTGGTTCTCGTGGCAGGACGGGCCCGACCCGCGCGAGGATCTGGCCGGCTGGAGGCGGCTTGCCGAGCAGCCCGCGCTCGCCGCACGCACGACGTTGTCTTGCGACCTGACGGCCATGTCCGAGGTGCGCTCCATCGTCGGCCGGCCGCGTTGGGGCCTCGTCGCCAAGGGGCGCTTCCGCGTGCCCGACGAGCGTCCGCGCGTCCTCGCCGTGACTTCCGACGATGGCGTGCGCGTCAAGATCGATGGACGCGTGGTGCTGGAGGACTGGTCGTGGCACGCGCCCAAGACCGACGAGGTCCCGCTGGAGCTCGAGGCGGGCGAGCACGAGCTCGAGTTGGAGTACTTCCAGATCGATGGCGCGCAAGCGTTGCGACTCGAGCTGCTGGAGCGCTGAGCATCCCGCGCCAGTCAGGTTCGCTTGACGCAGGATTGATCGCGAGGGGACGGAGGCGCATCCTGCGCGTGGCGTCGCGGGCCTGTCCGCCACGCCGCACCAAGGCTCCCCCCCCGGAGACGGACGCATGGCCTCCTCTGTCGTCGCCCAGCAGGGCGACTCGACCTCGGCGCACGATCGACTGCTGTTCCTCGGCTGCTTCGTGGCTTTGATCACGACCTCCTTCGGCTTCATCCTGCGCGCCATGACGCTCGAGGAATGGGGCGTGCAGTTCGCCTTGACCGAGACGCAGAAGGGCGAGATCTTCGGCGCCGGCTTGTGGCCCTTCGCCATCTCGATCGTGCTGTTCAGCCTGGTGATCGACAAGGTGGGCTACGGCAAGGCCATGGTCTTCGCCTTCCTGTGCCACCTCGTGTCCGTCGTCATGACCGTGCGGGCCCAGGGCTACTGGGACCTGTACTGGGCGAACTTCGTCGTGGCCTTGGGCAACGGCACGGTGGAAGCCGTCATCAATCCCGTCGTGGCCACCATGTTCCGCCGCGAGAAGACCAAGTGGTTGAACATCCTGCACGCGGGATGGCCGGGTGGCCTCGTGCTCGGCGGGGTGGTGGCGATCGCCTTGCAGGACATGGATTGGACGACCAAGTTCTGGCTGATCCTCGCGCCCACCATCGCCTACGGGTTCATGCTGGCGCGCGTGCGCTTCCCCGTGCAGGAGCGCGTGGCCGCCGGCGTCGGCTACGTCGACATGTTGCGCGAGCTCGGGGCGCTCGGCGCGTTCGTCGTGCTCGGCCTCGTGTTCGCGGAGCTCGGTCGCGTGTTCGGCGTCGAGGCCAGCCACGCTTGGATCGCCGCCGCCGTCGCCAGCGCCGCCTTCGGCTTCTTCGTCAAGTCGCTGGGACAGCCGCTCTTCTTCCTGCTGCTGCTCGTGATGCTCCCTCTGGCCTCGACGGAGCTCGGCACCGACGGCTGGATCACCGACCTGATGGGACCCGAGATGCGGCACATCGGCCTGAACGCCGGGTGGGTGCTGATCTACACCTCGGCCATCATGATGGTGCTGCGCTTCTTCGCGGGGCCCATCGTGCATCGCTTCTCGCCGCTCGGCCTCCTGATGGCGAGCTCGGCGGTGGCCGCCGTCGGCTTGTGGTGGCTGTCGGGATCCGCGGGCGCGGGCATCCTCGCCGCCGCGACGCTCTACGGCGTCGGCAAGACCTTCTTCTGGCCGACGATGCTGGGCGTCGTCGCCGAGCAGTTCCCGAAGGGCGGCGCCTTGACGCTCAACGCCATCGGCGGCGTGGGCATGATCGGAGCGGGCATCGTGGGCAACGCGCTATTCGGCTTCTGGCAGGACACCGGCAACGCCGAGCACCTGCTCGCGGAGCATCCCGCCATCCATGCCGCGGCGACTGTCGAGAGGGACAGCGTGTTCGGGGCCTACCGCGCGCTGGACGCGGAGAAGGTCGCCGGACTGCCGCAAGCCGACAAATACGCGGTCGAGGCCACCGGAGCAATCGTGAAGAAGGAGACGCTGGGCAAGGTCGCGTTGCTGCCGGTCGGCATGCTCGCCGCGTACCTGCTGCTGTGGCTGTGGTTCCGCTCGCGCGGCGGCTACAAGCCCGTCGAGCTGGGCGCCGGCGAGGGACACTAAGCCGCTGCCGGGCCCGAGTCCGCGCGCGCCGCGCCCGTGGTCCGCTCAAGGCCATGGGCGCAGCGACTTCCAGGGCTCTTCCTCGTGCATGTCGACGACCGCGGGGCCGTCGAACTTGTTCTCCGACAGGATCGCCAGGAAGGTCACGGGCTCGTCGAAGCAGTTGTAGGAACCGTGGACCTCGTTCCGCGGCACGTGCGCCAGCTCGCCGGGCCCGAGGATGCGCTTTTGGCGGCCGACCCACTGCTCGAGCTTGCCGTCGACCACGTAGAGCAGCTCCTCGAAGCACGGGTGGCGGTGCAGCCTGTGCGCGCAGCCGGGTGGCATGCGCACGCGCACGAGTTGCAGGCGCTCGGCTTCGACCAGCCCCGGGCGCGCCAGCCATTCGTGGGGGCCCCATGGCTGGTGCTCGACGATCGCTTCCTTCGAGGTGACGAACCGCAGGCAGGCTTCGGTGCACATGGGGCGTGTCTGGTTTACTTGACAGGTGCCAGGCGCAGATCCATGAACTTGCGGATCTGGTCGCGGATCGCGATCTCCGTCGGCAGGCGTTCGGTCGAGCTGGCGCCGTAGAAGCCGTCGCAGGAGGGCGTGGCCGAAAGCACCGCTTGCGCATCCTCCGGCGAGGAGATGGCGCCACCATGGCACAGCACGAGCACGTCGGAGCGGCGCGCCTTGGCCGCCGTGGCGATGCGCGCCACGCGCTCGGCGCACTGGTCGAGCGGCGTGACCGACTTCGGCCCGATGCTGCCGCCGGAAGTGCAACCCATGTGCGCCACCACGATGTCGGCGCCCGCGTCGACCATCGCCAAGGCCTCGCGCTCGTCGAAGGCGTAGGGCGTGGTCAAGAGGTCCATCTCGCGCGCCATGCGCACGATGTCGACCTCCTTGTCGTAGCCCATCTCGGTCTCCTCCAGCGCCGCGCGCAGCTCGCCCGAGATCAATCCCACGGTGGGGAAGTTCTGGATGCCGCAGTAGCCGAGTTCGACGAGCTCGCGCAGGAAGAGCTTGGGCAGCATGAAGGGATCCGTGCCGCACACGCCCGCGAGCACCGGGGTGCGCCGCGCCACCGGCAGGATCTCGTACGCCATCTCCTTCACGATCTGGTTGGCGTTGCCGTAGGGCATCAAGCCGGCGAGCGAGCCGCGACCCGCCATGCGATAACGGCCGCTGTTGTAGACGACGAGCAGGTCGATGCCGCCGGCCTCCTCGCTCTTGGCGGAGATGCCGGTGCCGGCGCCGCCGCCGATGATCGGCTTGCGGGCGGCCACCTTGGCGCGGAGTCGGGCGAGTACGGCGGTGCGTGCGTGGTGCATGGGTGTCAAGCGGGCTTGACGATGCCCATCAGGCGCAGGAGCGTGCGGGCCGCCTCCAGCGCGAAGGCCTCGTCGTTGAGGTGCAGGTCGAGCTCGCGCACCGGCACGGCGCCGGCGTGCGCGCGCACCGCGTCGTGCAGGGCGCGTCGCGCCGCGGGATCGTCGAAGGCCGCGCCTGCGCGGTCGAGGGCCGACACGCCGCGGGAGGGGAGCAGGATCTCCGCCGGCCCGCGCGCGGCGGCGACCTTGGAGCCCAGCTCGCGGCCGAGGGCGGCGTTCTCCTCCAACGTCGTGCGCAGCAGGGTGGTGTGGGCGTTGTGCACGTGCAGGCGCCGGCCGCGGAAGCGCTCGGGGACGGTGGCGAGACCGTGGAAGTTGACCATGTCCATGGCCCCCGTGGAGACCACTTGCGGCACGCCGGCGCGCGCTGCGGCGGCCAGGCGCTCCGGTCCGGCGCCCAGCACTCCGCCGACCAGCTCGTCGGCGAGTTCCGTGGTGGTGATGTCAAGCACGCCTGACACGAGACCGTCCTCGACCAGCGACTCCATCGCTTGTCCGCCGACGCCGGTGGCGTGGAACACGAGCACCTCGAGTCCATGCGCCTCCAGCTCGCGCTTGGCGCGCTCGACGCAGGCCGTGGTGACGCCGAACATGGTCGCGGCCACCAAAGGCTTGTCGTCGCGCTCGTCGTCGGTGCCGGCGCGCAGCACCATGCCGGCCATGGCGTGCGCCGCGTTCGTCAGCACGCGCCGCGAGACGCGATTGACGCCCAGCACGTCGACCACGCTGTACATGAGCAGGATGTCCTTGTCGCCGACGAAGCCGCGCGTCTGGCCCGAGGCCAGGGTCGACACGCACAGTTTGGGCACCCCGATCGGCAGGGCGCGCATCGCCTCGGTGGCGATGGTGGTGCCGGCCGATCCGCCCAGTCCCAGCACGCCGAGCAGCTCGCCGCGTGCTGCCAGTTCCAGCGCCAGCGCCCGCGCTCCGGCCGCCGCGGTCCGCACCGCTTCGCCGCGATCGCCCTTGGCGCGCAACTCCTCGAGGCTCGAGCCCGCGCGTCGCAACAGCTCCTCGCGCTCGACGTCGGGTTTCGCCAGCGGCGCGCCCAAGGTGCCCGCGTCCGCCAAGAGCGTCGCGACGCCGCACGCCTCGAGCCGGCTGCGCACGAAGTCCGCCTCGACGCCCTTGGTGTCCAACGTGGCGACGATCAGGACGCGCGGTTGCATGGCTCGCTCAGTTCCAGCTCTTCCAAATGGTCCAAGCCCCGATGGCCACGAAGGCCACGCCGGCGATCCGCGTCAACACGACCGGCTCGATCCAGCGCGCGAGGAACGTGCCCGCCAGCACGCCGACGGCGGCCGCGGCCACCAAGCCCACGCTCGAGCCGAGGAAGATGGCCCACTTGCCGCCGCCCTGCGCCGCGAAGGTCATGGTGGCTAGTTGGGTCTTGTCGCCGATCTCCGCCAGGAACACCGTGCCCGCCACCGTCGCGAACACCTTCCAGTCCATCACTGCTCCCCCAGGAACGAGTAGCGCCA
>Ga0172372_10006263_pt1 | contig 16244 bp, 13 predicted proteins | sample LakKiv5m_2_FD_114544 | JGI IMG/M metagenome (GOLD analysis project Ga0172372, IMG submission 114544) | Freshwater microbial communities from Kabuno Bay, South-Kivu, Congo - kab_092012_9.5m | ecosystem: Environmental > Aquatic > Freshwater > Lake | place: Democratic Republic of the Congo...
CACCAGGTAGCGGTTGGCCCCGGGGCGTTGGCAGACGGCCCGGCTCAGGGCCATGGCCTCGGCGGCGGCGGTGGCCTCATCGAGCAACGAGGCGTTGGCGATCGGCAGGCCGGTGAGCTCGCTAATCAGGGTCTGAAAATTGAGCAGGGCTTCCAGGCGCCCCTGGGAGATTTCCGCCTGGTAAGGCGTGTAGGCGGTGTACCAGGCGGGGTTCTCGAGCACGTGGCGCTGGATCACCGCTGGCGTCTGGGTGCCGTGGTAACCCAGACCGATCAGGCTGCGGTGGCGTCCGTTGGCAGCGGCCAGGACGGCCAGTTCGGCGGTGGCCTCCGCTTCGCTGCAGGGCTCGGGCAGGCCCTCGGCTGCGGCATCCGGCGGCAGCAGGATGTCGGCCGGCACCACGGCCCGGGCCAGGTCTTCGAGGCTGTCCAGACCCAGCTCGGCCAGCATTTGCTCGCGCTCGCGGGGGCCAGGCCCCAGATGCCGCTCGACGAATGGAACGCCGCCGCTCACGCCTGGACCTTGGCGCCGTAGGCGGCTGCATCCATCAACGCGTCGGCCTCGGCGGGATCGCTGGGACGCACCAGCAACAGCCAGCCCTCGCCATAGGGGTCGTTCTGCAGCTCTTCGGGGCTGGCCAGCACAGCTTCGTTGCGGGCTTCGACCACGCCACTGACCGGAGCCAGCAGGTCTTCGACCGCCTTGACCGACTCGACACTGCCGAAGCCCTCGCCAGCGCGGATGGCAGCGCCGACCTCGGGCAGCTCGACAAACACGATGTCGCCCAGCTGCTCCACCGCGAAGGCACTGAGGCCGATGCGCATCAGCTCGCCCTCGCCCCTAACGGTCTCGTGGCTGTCGGCGTAGCGGCAATTGTCAGGAATGTGAAGCGCCATGGCCGCAGCGTCAGATGGGCAGCAAACGGGGCCAGTCTGTCAGTTTCCGGCGGCTCTCAGGGCATCGCTCTGGGCATCGCTCGGGGCGGCGGGGTTCAGCGCCGCCAGGGCCCGCTCCAGGGCGATGGCGGTGTGGCTGTGGTGGGTGCCCCCCTGCACGTACAGCACAAAGGGTTCGCGCAGGGGACCGTCGGCCGAAAACTCGCTGGTGCTGCCATCGATGAAGCTGCCACCAGCCATCACCAGCTCGCTGGCGTAGCCGGGCATGGGCGCCGGCACCGGGTCGAGGTAGCTGCCCACCGGCGAACACGCCTGAAAGGCGCGGCACACCGTCTTGAGCCGTTCGGGGTCGCCCAGCCGCACCGCCTGGATCACATCGCTGCGGGCACCACCGGGCGCCGGGTTCACCGCGAAGCCCAGATCGCTAAACACCTGGGCCACCAGCTCGGCGCCGATCAGGGCCTCGGCCACCATCTGCGGCGCCAGAAACAGGCCTTGAAACAGCAGGCGGTTGAGGTCAAAACTGGTGCCCCCTTCGCTGCCGATACCCGGGGCGGTGAGCCGGCAGCACGCCTGCTCCACCAGCTCGGCACGGCCGGCCACGTAGCCGCCGGTGGGGGCGATCGTGCCGCCCAGGTTCTTGATGAGTGAACCAGCGATCAGATCGGCGCCCACGGCCGTGGGCTCGGCGTCACCGGTCAGTTCTCCGTAGCAGTTGTCGACAAACACGTCGCAGCCGGGCTGCAGCGCCTTGACCCGCTCGACCAGGCGGCCGATCTGCTCGACCCCCAGCGACGGACGCCAGCTGTAGCCGCAGCTGCGCTGAATCAGCACCATGCGGGTGGGCAGCGCCAGGGCGTCGGCGATGCGCGCCTCATCGACCAGACCCTCAGGTGTGAGCGGCAGCTCGTCGTAGCTGATGCCGAACTCGGCCAGTGAACCCTGGCCGCTGCCGCGGATGCCGATCACCTCTTCCAGGGTGTCGTAGGGCCGGCCGGTGAGGGCCAGCAGGCGGTCACCCGGGCGCAGCACGCCAAACAACGCGGCGGCAATGGCGTGGGTGCCGCTCACAAACTGCAGCCGCACGGCGGCCGCCTCGGCCTGCAGCACCCGGGCGAACACGCGATCGAGCACCTCACGGCCCAGATCGCCATGGCCGTAGCCGCTGACCGAGGCAAAGTGCTGCACCCCGACGCGCTCGGCAGCCAGCGCCGCGAGCACCCGGGCTAGGCGCGGCCGCACCCCTGCGGTGTGGCGCGCCGCCTGGGGCGCGATCGCCGCCAGGGCGGCCTCGACCCGCTGAGCAGCCCAGCGGCTGGAATCTGAATTGGTCACTCCATCAGTCTGCGCGTGAGCGGCTCGACGCACGCCAAGCTCGCAACGCCGCACAACCGCTGCGGTTAGATTCCATTTTCTGATCAAAGGCCGATCCGATCTCGGATCACTCCCCGGGAGGCCAGGCCCAGCGTTCAGACCTGACCCGCCGGAGTTGCCTTGGTTTCAGTCACCCCGCAGCCGCCCCTGCCCAACGCCACCACGATGCGGCTGGAGCGCCCCCAGTCAGCGCGCGAACAGCAGCTGCGCGCCGGGCTGATCGCCCCCCGCAGCCCGCTACCGCCGCGGCAGCGCAAGCTCAAGGGCGGCACCGGCAGCTTCATGCTGCTGATGCATGTGCTGGCGGTGGTGGCGCTGCTACCACGCTTCTGGAGTGCGCAGGCGCTGATCGTGCTCGCCGCGCTCTACTGGACCACGGTGCTGGGGGTGACCCTGGGGCTGCACCGGCTGGTGACCCATCGCAGCTTCGAAGCCCCCCGCTGGCTGGAGCGCCTGCTGGTGCTGATGGGCACCCTCGCCTGCCAGAGCGGCCCGATCGAATGGGTGGGCCTGCATCGGCATCACCATCTCCATTCCGACCAGCCCAACGACCACCACGATGCCGGCCGCGGGCTGTGGTGGGCCCACAGCGAATGGATGCTGCACCAGATCCCAGCCCTCGAGCATGTCGACCGGCTCACCGGCGACCTGCAGCGGGACCCCCTCTACCGCTGGCTCGACCGCTGGTTTCTGCTGCTGCAGCTGCCCCTGGGCATGGCCCTCTACTGGTATGGCCAGGCGGCGGGCGTACACGGCGGCGGTCTGGGCCTGGTGCTGTGGGCGATCCCGCTGCGGCTGGTGCTCGTGTATCACGTCACCTGGCTGGTGAATTCGGCGACCCATGCCTTCGGCTACCGCAACTTCGACTGCCCCGACCTCTCGCGCAATTGCTGGTGGGTGGCGATCCTCAGCTTCGGCGAGGGCTGGCACAACAACCACCACGCCCATCCGCACTCGGCCCGCCACGGCCTGCGCTGGTTCGAATTCGACATCACCTGGCTGCACATCCAGCTGCTGCGCAAGCTGGGCCTGGCCCGCCGCATTCGGCTGGCGCCGCACCCGTGATGCCTCACGGATCCAGACGATTCGCTCCCGGCAATCAGTCAGTTTTGAGCTGCGCCCGAATGGCTGCGGCCAGGTCGCTGGTGTCGTGTGCGCTCCCGCCCTGGGCCTCGAGCCCCTTGCCCTTGGCGCGCAGTAACTCCAGAAACTGATCAGCCTCCAGCTCCCCGTCGCCAGCTGCCCCCAGTGCCGCCAGGGTGCTGCGCAGGTCGGGCAGCTCAGCATTGAGCTCACTGGCGCTGTAGTCGCGCTGGCCTGCCATGACCTCGGCAAAGCGATCGCGCCGCAGGCGCTTGTTGACCGGATAGGCCGCCAGCAGCTGGTCACGACACAGGCGCCAGGGCCGGCCGGCGGTGAACACCTGGGCCAAGGCCGCACTGAGGGCGGCCGCCTCCGTTTCGGCAATGCGCAGGTCAAACGCCGGCGGCGGCTGTCGCTGCCCCACAAACACCTCAAGCAGCTCGCCCGGTCCGAGCACGGGCCCGCCGCTGCTCTGCACCGGCTGACTCGAGGCCTCGAGCGCCGCCAGCAGCTCGGGCAGGGCGACCAGCCGCTGCCGGAGCCCCTCGCTCAGGCGACCACCACGAGCTTCGGCCGCCAGCAGCTGGTTGATGCGCCCCAGGGCCAGAAACACCTCGGGCCCTGGCGAGGCCAACTTGCCGTTGCGCAACATCGAGAGCTGGCTGTTGTGCACCCGCCCCAGATCGAGGGTCTCGGCCAGGGCCGGCAGCACCCGGTGGCTCCAACCGTTGCGCTCGTGCCAGACGCGGATCAGATGGGCAAACGCCACACGACCGGCGGCCAGATCCTCGCGGTATCCCATGGGCCGATTGCCTGATACGGATTCGTATTGCTACCATTTTAAGCGATCAATCCGGAGTCGGTCCTTCATGACCGCTGCAATCCACGCCCGCCACGCCGCCGGCCCTGCGGCCCGCAGCACCCGCCGGCCAGCCTTCATCAACACAGGCCACGCTGGCGCCCTGCGGGCCGCCGCCCTGCACCGGCCCCGCCGCGGCGAACCCCAGGCGGAGATCCCCCGGGGCAAGCGCTTTGGCACCGTTGTGTTCATGGCGGCCATCCACGGGCTGGCGGTGGTGGCCCTGCTGCCCCAGTTCTGGAGCGTGCCCGCCGTCGCCGGCTTCCTGGTTCTGTACTGGGTGACCGCCTGCCTGGGGGTCACCATCGGCTACCACCGACTGCTGAGCCACCGCAGCTTCAGGGTGCCCCAGTGGCTGGAGCGCTTCTTTGCCACCTGCGGCGCCCTGAGCTGCCAGCACGGACCGATCGACTGGGTGGGCCTGCACCGGCACCACCACAAATTCTCGGACACCGAGGTCGACCATCACACCAGCCTCAGGGGCTTCTGGTGGAGCCACATGGGCTGGATGTTTGAAGAGATCCCGGCGATGGCCGCCGTGCCCAGGCTCACCGGCGACCTAGCCAAAGACCCGTACTACCGCTGGCTCAACAAGTGGTTCCTGGTGCTGCAGCTGCCCCTGGCAGGTCTGCTGTTCTGGGCCGGCACTGTCACCGGTGCCGGAGGCTGGGCCCTGGTGCTGTGGGGCATTCCCCTGCGCCTGGTGATCGTTTACCACTGCACCTGGCTGGTGAATTCGGCCACCCACTGCTGGGGCACGGCCAGCCATGACAGCGGTGACCACTCCAAAAACAACCCCTGGGTGGCCGCGCTCACCTTTGGCGAGGGCTGGCACAACAACCACCACGCCTTTCCCCACTCAGCTCGCCACGGCTTCGGCCGCCAGATCGACCTGACCTGGCAACACATCAGGCTGATGCGACGCCTGGGCCTGGCCACCCAGGTGCGCCTGCCGGGGGCTGCGCGGGCCAGGAGCTGAAGAAGCAACAGGGGGCATACTGCCCCCCCAACACGCTGTATCGATCGTGTAGCGACATCGTGCCGACGCGACAGCCCCTTTGTCGGCGGCTGCGGTTTTGGAGCAGCCCCGTGCTCTAGATTCATCAATCGGCTCAAGTCAGACGTTCTCGAGACTCTCCCCATGGCCAAGCGCGTTCAAGTCGTCCTGTCCGAGGACGTGTACACCCTCGGCAAGGACGGCGACCTGGTGGAGGTCGCTCCCGGTTATGCCCGCAATTTTCTGGTGCCCACCGGCAAAGCCGTGCCGGTGACCGCCGCCGTGCTGCGCCAAGTGGAGGCCCGCCGCGCCAAGGAAGCCGAGCGCCAGGCCGCCCTCAAGGCTGATGCCGTGGCCTTCAAGACCGCCCTGGAGACCATCGGCCGTTTCACCGTCAAGAAGCAGACAGGCGGCGACGACGTGCTGTTCGGCACCGTCACCAACGCCGATGTGGCCGAGGCCATCGAATCGGCCACCAAAAAGGAGCTCGACCGCCGCGACATCAGCGTGCCCGAAATCCACCGCACGGGCAGCTATAAGGTTCAGGTCAAGCTGCACACCGACGTCACCGCCGAGATCAACCTCGAGGTGGCCAGCCACTGAGGCTGAGGATCAGGCTTGGAAGCCACCCCATCGCTGGGGTTGCTTGCTTGTTTCGACCCCACCGGCAGTGTCCTGTGGGTGGTCAAACGGACCCGCCGCAGGCAGGATGAGAGGCCGGGCGCTTGCGTCCCCTGCTGCGTGGGCTCCTCCATGGTGAGCGTTCCTCTCGAATCGACCGGCTCCGACGGCCAGCCCCTGCGCAGCGTTGGCCAAGGCAACGACCCGCGCCGGCGTGACGCACGCGACGACCGCTTCGAGGCCCTGCCCGATGGGGTGCCGCCCCAGAACCTGGAGGCTGAGGAAGCCGTGCTGGGCGGCATCCTGCTGGACCCCGACGCCATCGGCCGGGTGGCCGACGTGCTGCAGCCCGAGGCCTTTTACCTGCGCGGCCACCGCGAGATCTATCGCACCGCCCTGATGCTGCACAGCCAGGGCAAACCCACCGACCTCACGGCCATGACGGCCTGGCTGGCCGACACCGGCTCCCTTGAGAAGGTGGGGGGCCAGGGGCGTCTGGTGGAGCTGGTGGAGCGCACCATCTCCACCGCCTCGATCGAGCAGGTGGCCCGCCTGGTGATGGACAAGTTCCTCAGACGGCAGCTGATCCGCTCGGGCAATGAGGTGATTGCCCTGGGCTTTGACCAGAGCAAGCCGATGGAGCAGGTGCTGGACGAGGCGGAACAGAAGATCTTCGCCATCAGTCAGGAGAAACCCAGCAAGGGCCTCACGCCCACCGCCGAGATCCTGACCAGCACCTTCAACGAGATCGAGAGCCGCTCACTGGGCACCTCGGTGGCGGGCATCCCGGTCAACTTCTACGACCTCGACGCCATCACCCAGGGCCTGCAGCGCAGCGATCTGATCATCGTGGCCGGCCGCCCGGCCATGGGCAAGACCTCGATCGTGCTCAACATCGCCAAGAACGTGGCCCACCTGCACCAGCTGCCGGTGTGCGTGTTTTCGCTGGAGATGAGCAAGGAGCAGCTCACCTACCGCCTGCTGTCGATGGAGGTGGGCATCGAAAGCGGTCGCCTGCGCACCGGCCGCCTGCAGCAGGAGGAATGGCCCCTGCTGGGCCAGGGCATCAACAGCCTGGGCCAGCTGCCGCTGTTCATCGACGACAAACCCAACAGTGGCGTGCTCGAGATGCGCTCGCTGTGCCGGCGGCTGATGGCCGAAAGCGGCAAGGAGCTGGGCCTGATCGTGATCGATTACCTGCAGCTCATGGAGGGCAGCACCCCCGACAACCGGGTGCAGGAACTGAGCCGCATCACCCGCGGCCTCAAGGGCATGGCCCGCGAGCTCAACGTGCCGGTGATGGCCCTCAGCCAGCTCAGCCGGGGCGTCGAATCGCGCACCAACAAGCGACCGATGCTGAGCGACCTGCGCGAGTCGGGCTCGATCGAGCAGGACGCCGACCTGGTGCTGATGATCTACCGCGACGAGTACTACAACCCCGAAACCCCCGACCGCGGCATCACCGAAGTGATCGTCACCAAGCACCGCAACGGCCCGGTGGGCACCGTGAAACTGCTGTTCGAGCCCCAGTTCACCCGCTTCCGCAACCTCGCTGCCTAACAGCCTGGCGGCCTGAACCTGAGCGCGGCTCAGCCCAGCCGCGCGATCGCGTAGGCCACAACCGAGGCCACGTAGGCCTTCAGATCGTTGAGCAGCAGCGGTGCATCATCGATCTGCCGCGAGGGGGGGTCCGTCACAAAGTCGGGGGCACCCCGCTCTGGCGCCAGATTGAAGTCGGCAAAGTGGTGGAAGGTGGAATGGTGCAGCACGGCACCCCGACCCGGCGCCTCGTCGAGGATCGCCGTGATCTGCTCGCGGCCGCTGGTGATCGAGTAGCTCGAGAGCAGCACCAGCTGGCTGGCCGTGGTGGGCCTGATCACCCCCTCATGGGGATGGGCGGGCAGCAGCACGTGGCCTGGAATCAGGGTGTCGAACGCCAGCAACGGATGGGCGCAACGCTGGCGGCAAAGCTGCACGCCCCCGTTCTGACCGGTGACCACACACGGCGCCTCGATCGAGGGGCAGTCGGGGTTGGCGTACTCGTTGTCGCAGGGCAGGCCCGGCCAGGTGCGCTTGAAGGCCTGGGTCGAGGTGACCGGCGCCAGGCAGCCGCCCAACTGCAGCAGCGAGGAGCCCAGATCGGCGTGATCGCGAGCGATCAGCAGCTGGGTGCCCGTGGCGACCGCCGCCTCCAGCGCCGCAAAGAACGCCGGTTCCGGACCGTTGTCGAGGTCGGGCGCCATCAGCCAGACCTGGCCGTAGTGCCCTAGGCGCAGCTGGCTGTGCAGCAGCTCGCGCGCCTCTGCAGCAGCGGGATAATCCTGTGCCGTGAGCGCAAAGGCGGGATGACGGGCCGCACCGGCCTGGCGAATCTGGTCGGCCAGCAGGCTGAACCGGGCGACGCACCAATCGTTGGGATCGCCGGCGATCGTGGTCTGCAGGAGGGCCCGCTGAGCCCTCGCCGGAATGGCCTCGTTCATGGGCACGCTGGTCTGAAGGGGGAGTGCACCAGTTTGACGGCCATAGACAATTGACTGATGCACAGCACCGCCGTCACCGAGCAGTTCGACGTGATCGTCGTCGGCGGCGGCCATGCGGGCTGTGAGGCGGCGCTCACCTGCGCCAGGCTGGGGCTGCAGACGGCCCTGTTCACGCTCAACCTTGATCGCATCGCCTGGCAGCCCTGCAACCCGGCCGTAGGAGGGCCGGCCAAGAGCCAGCTGGTGCATGAGGTCGACGCCCTGGGCGGGGTGATCGGCCGCCTTGCCGATGCCACCGCCCTGCAGAAACGCGTCCTCAACGCCAGCCGCGGCCCGGCGGTGTGGGCCCTGCGCGCCCAGACCGACAAACGCCAGTACGCCCGCCAGATGCTGCAGCTGCTGCAGCACACCCCCAACCTGGCGTTGCGCGAGGCCATGGTCACCGGCCTGTTGATCGAAGGCGACCCGGCGGGGGGTGGGACCGGCTGGAGCCCCGCCCGGGGCCCTGCCGCCCGGGCGTGCGGTGTGCGCACCTACTTCGGTAGTAGCTATGGCGCCAGCGCCGTGATCCTCACCACCGGCACCTTTCTGGGGGGGCGCATCTGGGTGGGCAGCCAGAGCATGGCCGCCGGCCGGGCCGGCGAGCAGGCCGCCGAGGGATTGACCGAAGCCCTGGCGGCGCTGGGGTTCCAGTTGGATCGGCTCAAAACCGGCACGCCCGCCCGGGTCGACCGGCGCAGCGTGGCCCTCGATCAGCTCGAGGAGCAGGCCAGCGACGCCCACGACCGCTTTTTTTCGTTTGATCCGGCGGCCTGGGTGAGCGGTGAGCCGATGAGTTGCCACATCACCCGCACCACGGCTGAGACCCATGCGCTGATCAAGGACAACCTGCACCTCACCCCCATCTACGGCGGTCACATCGACAGCAAGGGCCCCCGCTACTGCCCCTCGATCGAAGACAAGATCGTGCGCTTCGCCGACAAGGAGAGCCACCAGATCTTTCTCGAGCCAGAGGGGCGCGACACCCCCGAGCTGTACGTGCAGGGCTTCTCCACCGGGCTGCCGGAGCCGCTGCAACTGCAGCTGTTGCGCACCCTGCCGGGGCTGGAGCAGTGCGTGATGCTGCGGCCCGCCTATGCGGTCGATTACGACTATCTGCCGGCCACCCAGCTCAAGGCGACGCTGGAGACCAAGCGAGTGACGGGGCTTTACAGCGCCGGCCAACTCAACGGAACCACCGGCTACGAAGAAGCCGCTGCCCAGGGGCTGGTGGCCGGGCTCAATGCGGCGCGCCAGATCCGCAGCCAGGAGCCCGTGCACTTTGAGCGGTCGGGCAGCTACATCGGCACCATGGTGGACGACCTGATCAGCAAGGATCTGCGCGAGCCCTATCGGGTGCTCACCAGCCGCAGCGAATACCGGCTGGTGCTGCGCGGTGACAACGCCGACCGGCGCCTCACGCCCCTGGGCCGGGAGCTGGGGCTGATCGACGCGCGGCGTTGGCAGATCTACACGCACAAACAGGCGGCAATCGCCGCCGAACAGCGCCGGCTCGAAACCGTGCGGCTCAAGGTGAGCGACCCTGCCGCTGCCGCGGTGGAGGCCGAAACCGGCGCGCCGATCAAGGGTTCGGTCCTGCTGGCCGACCTGCTGCGCCGGCCCGGATTCCACAGCACTGATCTGGTGCGCCATGGACTGGCCGCGGCCGACCTGCCCCGTGATGTGCGCGAAGGCGCCGAGATCGATATCAAGTACAGCGGCTACCTGGAGCGCCAGCAGCAGCAGATCAACCAGCTGCAGCGCCAGGAGCAGCGCCCCTTGCCAGATGGCATCGACTACGGCGCCATCGGCACGCTGTCACGGGAGGCCCGCGAGAAACTGAATGCCGTGCAGCCCACCACCCTGGGGCAGGCCAGCCGCCTGCCCGGGGTGAGCCCCGCCGACGCCAACGCCCTGCTGCTGTGGCTGGAGTTACGCCACCGCTCCCTCAGAGCTGACGCAACGACTCGCTCTTGTCCTTGAACTCGCCGAGCAGCAACTGCAGGTAGCTGACCTTGCGCAATTTGATGTTGGCGGTCAACGACATGCCCACCTGCAGGGGCAGACGCTGGCCCGACCGCAGCAGCAGCTGCTGGCTGTTGAGCTGGATCTCGGCCGGGTAGCGGTAGGTCTGCTTGAGCTGGTCGGGCGCCAGGGCATCGGAGCCGATGCGCTTGACCGTGCCATGCAGCACCCCGAAATCGACCGCCGGGAAAGAGTCGATGCTGACGTCAGCGGGTCGTCCGACCTTGACGAAGCCGATCTTGCTGCTGTCGATCTCGACGTTGGCCTTGAGGTTGTTGAAGGGCACGATCTTCATCACCGGCTCGCTGCCCTGGGCCACAAACCCCGGGCCCTTGGGCTTGAGGTCAAAAACCAGGCCGTCGACGGGGGAGCGAATGTCCTGGTAGCGCAGGTTCACGCGCAGCTCGGTGCGACGGCTCTCCAGATCGGCCAGCTCGCCGCGCAGTTGCTGCACCGACTGCTCGAGGATGGCGAGCTGCCGTTGCCGGTCGACAACCGTGCGCGCCAGTGAACCCTGAACCTCACGCACTTTGTTGCGCTGTTGCAGGTACTGCAGCTCCGGTGTAGCGCCGACCTGGCGCAGGCTGCCAAGCCGATCGAGAATTTCGCGCTCGAGCTGCAGGTTCTGGCGCAACACCAGCTGCTCGGTGTCGTTGAGGGTGAGGTAGCGCTGCAGCTCGACCTCCTTGAGTCGGAGCTGCTGCTGCTTGGCGGCGATGGTTTTCTGGATCCCCTGCTCGCGCTCGAGGCTGGCTTCGTTATCGAGCCGCAGCAGCACCTGACCCTTGGTCACCCGCTGGCCCTCCTTGACCAGCAAGCTGTCGAGCACACCGCCGACCGGCACCTGAATGGTCTTGACGTCACCGATGGGTTCCAGCTTGCCGGGGGCCACCACCACCTCTTCAGTCTGGGCGAAGGCGAGCCAGGCGAGTCCGAAGGCGGTGGTGCCCACCAGGAACCATGTAATGGTGCGGGCCAGCCGGGGCGACTGCTGCAGAACCACGTCCTCGTGGCTCGAACTCACCCGGCGCTCGAGTTGGTTCTGGGCCGCCCTGACCAGGGCCTGCCCGTGGCGCACAAGACCGCTCATCAGTTCACCTCCTGCTGGCGATAGAGGGCGTAGTAGCGACCACGCTTGGCCATCAAGTCATCGTGGGTTCCGGTTTCCACCACCGCTCCCTCATCCATCATGACGATCAGATCAGCACGCCGAATGGTCGACAACCGGTGGGTGATGAAAAACACCGTGCTGTGCTGAAGGTTGTCCAGCAGGTTGTCACAGACACGGCGCTCGGTGTCATAGTCGAGTGCACTGGTGGCCTCATCGAGCACCAGCAGGCGGGGGTTCGACAGCAGCGTGCGGGCCAGGGCCAGTCTCTGACGCTGTCCACCCGAAAGGTTGGCCCCCCGTTCACCCACATCGTTGGTGTAACCACCGGGCAATCCCATGATGAAATCATGGGCACAGGCCAGCTGGGCGGCATGCACGATCGCCTCACTGGTGGCGTCGGGGTCAGTCAGGGCGATGTTTTCGGCCACGCTGCCGGTGAACAGCAAGGGCTCCTGGGGCACGATGCCGATCTGGCGACGCAGCGAATAGAGCTCGACTTTGTCGATGTCGTACTGATCGATCAGAATCCTGCCGCTGCCTGGCGAATAAAGGCGCGAAATCATCTTCATGAACGTGCTCTTGCCACTGCCGCTCTGACCGACCACGCCAACAAAGGTTCCGGCTGGAATCTTGATGTTGATGTGCTTGAGCACCTGGGGGGAACCCGCCGTGAAAGCGAAGCAGACATCCTCAAAAGAGACCTCACCATTGATAGGAGGCAAGGGAATCTTCTGCCGATCCTTCTGGTCCGACTCTTCAGGGGTATCGACCACATCGGCCAGGCGCTCAAACGACACCTTGAGCTCCTGGATCGTCTGCCACAGCGATGAGAGGCGCAGCAGCGGCTGGGTCACATAACCGGAGATGATGCGGAAGGCGATCAACTGACCCAAGCTGAGATCGCCCTGCAGCACCTGGGCAGCACCCACCCACAGCACCAGCAGCTGGGAGAGTTTCTGCAGCACCTGGGATGTCTCGGTGAGCGCCGTGCCGGTGATGGTCTTCTCGAAACTGCGCGAGATGTAGCGGGAGTAGAGGTCCTGCCACTTCCAGCGGCTGATCATCTCGACGTTCTGGGCCTTGACCGTCTGAATGCCGGTGAGAACTTCCACCAGGTGGCTCTGGGTGCGGGCGTTCTGGTTGGCGGTTTCGCGGTATTGACGCCGGAACAGGGGTGCACCGAGCACGGTGAGACCGATCTGGATCGGCAGCACGCTCAGGGCGATCAGGGTGAGCACCCAGCTGTACAACACCATGACGACGATGTAGATCACCGAAAACGCCGTGTCGAGCAGGGTGGTGAGGGCCTGGCCGGTGAGGAAATTGCGGATCTTCTCCAGCTCCGCAATGCGGGTGCCCAGTTCTCCCACCGGCCTGCGGTCGAAGTAATTCAGCGGCAACCGCAGCAGATGGTCGATGACCTCCGAGCCGAGGCGCAGATCGATGCGGTTGGTGGTCTCGGTAAACAGGAATGTGCGCAGGGCACCGATCACACCCTCAAGCAGGGTGACCACCACCAGGGCCAGGCCCAGCACCTGCAGGGTGTCGAGGCTGCGCTGGCTGATCACCTTGTCGATGATCACCTGGATCAACAGCGGATTGGCCAGGCTGAACAGCTGAACGACAAACGACGCGATCAGCACCTGGGTGAGGATGCCGCGGTAACGCTGCAGTGCCGGCCAGAACCAGGCAAAGTTGAAGCTCTTTTCGGGTGAGGTGGAGCTGCGCTCCATCAACAGCAGGGAGATGCCTTCGGGGAAGGCCTCCTGCAGCCCATCAGGCGGAATCTCAACCCAGCCGTCGCGGGGCGAGGCCAGCAGCAGGCCCCGGGCGTTGGACGAGCGCAGCACGGCAAAGCCGCCCTTCCACAGCACCAGGCCGGGGGACTGCAGGCGTGTGCCCTGAACCGCAGGCACCCGCATGCCGCTGACATGCAGGCCCATGCTCGCGGCGATGTTGCCGCACAGTTGCAGATCGGGGGTCTGACCGCGGCGAAAGGCATCGCGCAGGATCTTCTCGATGCCGTCACGGCGAAACGGAAGCCGCAACTCGGCCGCCAGCATCTGAAAACAGGCGAGCAGTTCATCGAGCGGACCCGTGGCCCGCTTGAGTTCAAACACCGGTCGATCGCGCTGCCCCAGATCCAGGCCCGAGGCCAGGGGCGCATCGGTCTGGGCTCCGCCCTCGGCGCTGAGCACCAGGGCATGGGCCTCCTCGGCAGGGGGCTCGAGCAGGTGGTCAGGCAGGGCGATCAGGCGCGGTGGCAGCGGTGGCAGCGCCTCCGGCACCCCGGCTGCCGGATCCAGCCGGGCGGCCAGCTCAAAGGCGGGCAGGTTACGGCTGCCGGCATAGAGGGCCTCTGACACCGGCAGGGCGGCCAGGGTCTCGGCCTGGGGCGGCACCAGATGGGCCAGGGAGCGCACCTGCTGCAGCAGATCCAGCAGGGAGAGCGAATCGCGGGGCTGCTGGGCGAGCAGATGCTGCAGCAGATCCAGCAGTTCGGCGGTGAACAGCTGGCTACAGCACCAGGCCCTGAAGCTGGGTTCGCGGATCAACAGATCCAGCACCAGGGCGTCGGGCAGCACCCAGGCCTCCAGGCCCATGCCGGCGCTGACCTCTTCGCAGGGTGAGGCCCGCAACAGCGAGGCCAGGCCGATGAAGGCGCCGGGCTCGAGCTTCTCGGCCGTGACCAACCGGCCCTGGTCCCGCACCAGCAAACGGGCGGTTCCAGCACGGATCAGCAGGATGCGCGAGGGGATCAGCTCGGCAGAACTCAGCGAAACCCCAAGGTCAAAGCGCGCCGTGGAGCACTGTTGCTCGAGCAGCGAGCGGCCCTCGGTGCTGAGGCCAGCAAAAGCGGGATGCTCCATCATGGGGATGACACCAGGCTGGGACGCAGCTCGGCAAGGGTGAGCTCGAGCTGCTCATCGACCCACTGCTCGAACAATTCACGGCTCATGGCGTCAGCAGTGGCCTGGTCAAAGGTTGCCGGGGTGTATTGCTCCAGCCGCACGATCAACCACCAATCGAGCACCTGAAAGGGTTCAAGCACCACGCCGGTGTCGGCTGTTCGCAGGCGGTCTGCCAGGACCGGATGGGCCTGACTCATGGGAACCGGGCCGATGATGCCATGGGTCTGCTTCTCAGGACCCTCGGCATGGGCAGCCGCCAGGTCAGCAAAACCCGACTCTCCAGCAGCGATCTGGAGATACAGCTCCCGGGCGAGGCCGGCATCGCGCAGGCGCAGCAGGCTGTAGACGACAACGTCGAGCTGGCTCTTGCGCTCCAGGAATCGGGCTTCGGCCTTGGCCGAAAACTGGTCGCGGCAGAGCTTCATGACCCTGAGCGGCCGCAGAACCTGGGCATCCAGATCGGCCACGCGCACCAGACGCGCCGCCGCAAAAGCTTCAAGGTCGGCCTCGCTCTGGATCTGATGCTCGCGGGCGAACATGGCCCTGGCCTGCATCACCTCCTCATCGGACAATTGCACGTTTTCAATCTGACCTGAGACCAGCCTTGTCTTCAGATAAGGCAGCAACAAACCAAGCTGCGCAAGTTCTGCAAACGTCGCATTCATTCAGATCACATTCGATACGACAAATCGGACAGGTCATCCGACACGTCCCTTGAGAGCCCTGCGTCCTCGGGGGATTGCCGTGGTTGGCTGACTTGGCAAAGGTCGGATGCAGCTGTGCTCCACAACACATCGTCAAGCTCTCGCTCAACACACACGTCAGTCACGCTCACGATTGATTCAGATGTTGGTGATTGAGGTGTGGGTGGGGTTGAACCATCGCCGCCAGACTCTGGCACAAGTTGCAAGGGACCGATAGGTTCAGTGACAAATCCTGCAGCACGGTGACATCTCCCCGCGGCATTCCCACCTCAAGGGCCTATTGGGAACTGAAAGCCGAACAGATGCTGAACCGGGTGTTCAGCAGCGAAGCACCGATCGTGGTCGAGGTGGTTGAGCCCAACGCACCCCCTGCAGCGGCTGCCCCGACGGGACACACCCAGCACCTGCCGATCTGGGTCACCGCCGCGGCCTGCGCCACGGCCCTGGCGACCGCGGCGGCCGCCATGCTCTGGAGCGGGCAGCAGCAGGCCCTGCGCCGGGAGCGCAACCTGATCCTGCTCGAGCGGATCCGGTCGCTGGGACCGGCCATGGCCAAGGCCCAACCCCAGGCCGACCCGGATAACCACCTACCGCCCCCGCCCCAGGAGCCCTGGATGGAAGAACTGGCGCAGCTGCCCGCTGCCAGCGCCCCCCAGGCCGCGGTGCTGAAGGTGCCATTCACCTCGGCGATCGGCGCGGGCGCTCCGGCGGCCCCACCGCCACTGCCCAGCGAACCCGGCACCAACCTGCCACTGCTGGTGGGTGTGGTGCAGAGCCAGGGCCGCAGCGCTTCGGCCATCTTTCAGATCGGCGGCAGCTCCACCAGTGCGGCTGTGGGCGAAAGCATCGCCGGCAGCGGCTGGCGGCTGCGCTCGGCCTCCGGCGACACGGCCGTGATCGAACGGGCCGGCCAGCAGCGCCACCTCAGCATCAGCGGCGGTTTCTGACGCGGGGTTTCTAAGGTGTAGAACCTTGCGGCCCGGAACCATGGGGCTCCAACCCGCCGCACTGCTGGGTTCCCCAACGACGCTCTGGCAAGCACCGTTTCAGACCGTGGCCAGCGGCTCGGCAGGGTTTGCGCTCAATGGCGCCTGGCGCCTGCTGCTGCTCGGCGATGGCAGCCCCACCCGCCACCTCGAACTG
>Ga0172372_10006269_pt1 | contig 16236 bp, 9 predicted proteins | sample LakKiv5m_2_FD_114544 | JGI IMG/M metagenome (GOLD analysis project Ga0172372, IMG submission 114544) | Freshwater microbial communities from Kabuno Bay, South-Kivu, Congo - kab_092012_9.5m | ecosystem: Environmental > Aquatic > Freshwater > Lake | place: Democratic Republic of the Congo...
GTCGTCGCGGGCGTCGAGGTGCTCTATCACACGCCCGCGCGGCGCCCGCTCCAGGACGTGCTCACCTGCACGCGCCTCGGCACCACGCTGCGCGCAGCGGGCACGCGCCTGCGCCCCAACGCCGAGCACGATCTCAAGAGCGACGCCGCGATGCGCGCGCTCTTCGCCGACGATCTCGCGGCGCTCCATCGCACGCGCGAGGTCGCCGAACGCGCGCGCTTCTCGCTCGCGGAGCTGCGCTATCGCTATCCGTCCGAGCGCCTCCCCGAGACGCACGGCGAGCTCGACTGGCTGCGCGAGCTGACCTTTCGCGGGGCGCGCGTGCGCTACGACGGCGAGCCGTCCGAGGCCGTCCGTGCGCAGCTCGAGAAGGAGCTCGCGCTCATCGCAGAGCTCGATTTCGGCGGGTATTTCCTGACGATGTGGGAGATCGTCGAGGAGTGTCGGCGCCGCGGCATCCTCTGCCAGGGGCGCGGGAGCGCGGCGAACAGCGCCGTCTGCTTCTGTCTCGGCATCACGGCCGTCGACCCCGTGAAGATGGACCTGCTCTTCGAGCGCTTCCTCTCGCGCGAGCGCGCCGAGCCGCCCGACATCGACCTCGACATGGAGCACGAGCGCCGCGAGGAGATCCTGCAATGGGTCTATGAGCGCTACGGCCGCCGCCACGCGGCGATGGTCGCCAACGTCATCCGCTATCGCCCCAAGAGTGCGGTGCGCGACGTCGGCAAGGCGCTCGGCCTGCCCATCACCGCGATGGATCAGCTCTCCAAGCTGCTCGGTCACCACGCGCAGCTCTCGGACGACGCGCTCCGCGGCGCGGGCCTCGACCCGGAGGCGCCCGCCGTCACGCTGCTCAAGGATCTCTCCACGCAGATCCTCGATTTCCCGCGGCATCTCTCGATCCATCCGGGCGGCTTCCTGCTCGGCCACGAGCCCGTCGACACGCTCGTGCCCATCGAGCCCGCGACGATGGAGGGCCGCACCGTCATCCAGTGGGACAAATACGACGTCGAGGCGCTCGGCCTCTTCAAGGTCGATCTGCTCGCGCTCGGCGCGCTCACCGTCGTCGAGCGCTGTTTTCGCCTGCTGCGCACGCACCACGGGCTCGACCTCGACATGGCGCGCGTCCCGCCCGACGACCCGGGCACGTGGGCGATGTGCGCGCGCGGCGACACCGTCGGCGTCTTCCAGATCGAATCCCGCGCACAGATGGCGATGCTCCCGCGGCTGCGTCCACGCGTCTTCTACGACCTCGTCGTGCAGGTCGCGATCGTGCGCCCCGGCCCGATCCAAGGCGACATGGTGCATCCCTATCTGCGCCGGCGCGACGGCCTCGAGCCCATCGAGCTGCCGCACCCCGATCTCGAGCGCGTGCTGATGCGCACGCTCGGCGTGCCGATCTTCCAGGAGCAGGTGATGAAGCTCGCCGTCGTCGTCGGCGGCTACACGGGCGGCGAGGCGGATCAGCTGCGCCGCGACATGGCCGCGTGGCGCTCGTCGGGCCGCATCGAGGCGCACCACGATCGGCTCGTCTCGCGCATGATCGCGCACGGCATCGAGCCCGACTTCGCCGAGCGCGTGTTCTCCCAGATCCGCGGCTTCGGTGAGTACGGCTTCCCCGAGTCGCACGCCGCGAGCTTCGCGCTCATCGCGTACGTGACCGCATGGCTCAAGCGCAATCACCCGGCCGCCTTCGCGTGCGCGCTGCTCAACGCGCAGCCGATGGGCTTCTACGCGCCCTCCACCATCCTCGAAGACGCCAAGCGCCGCGGCATCGAGGTGCGCCCGATCGCCATCGACACGAGCGAGTGGGACTGCACGCTCGAAGACGCCGCGCGCGCGCTCACCATCCGCGAAGATGGAGGCATGTTGCGCGGCGGCCCGGCGCTGCGCATGGGCCTGCGCTACGTGCGCGGGCTCGGCATTCGCGAGCGCGAGCGCATCGAGTCGGCGCGGCTCGACGGCCCCTTCCGCAGCGTCGACGACGTGGCGCAGCGCACGGGGCTCGGCGCACGCGCGCTGCTCGCGCTCGGCGAGGCGGGCGCCTTCGAGCCGCTCGGCGTCGGTCGCCGCGACGCGCTCTGGACGACGCGCGGACACGCGGCCCGCCGCGACGACGCGCTGCCGCTCGCCGACGAGAGCGCCGCAACCTTCGCGCCTCTGGCGCCCGGCGAAGAGATCCTCTGGGACTATCGCGCGAGCGCCCACAGCACGCGCGGACACCCCATGATGCGCTTCCGCCCCGCGCTCGCCGCGCAGCGCATCCCGAGCGCGAGCGAGGTGCTGCGCCTGCCCGACGGCGCCCGCACACCCTACGTCGGCTACGTCATCTGCCGTCAGCGCCCGGGCACCGCGAGCGGCGTCGTCTTCTTCACGCTCGAAGACGAGACCGGCTTCGTCAACGCCGTCGTCTGGTCCCGCGTCTTCGAGGAGTTCGAAGTGCTCGCGCGCACCGCCGGTCTGCTCGGCATCACCGGCCGCATCCAATCCCAACAAGGCGTCGTGCACCTCGTCGCCGAGCGCCTCTTCGCCCCCCGCCTCGGCCCCCCCGGCCCGCCACCCGCCCCGCAAAGTGCGCCGCGATCACGCGATTTTCATTGACGATGCGCGCCTCTCACGAGGCCGCAAATGTCAGCGCATCACGCCACATCGCGATGCGTTGACGCGTGACGGCGACGCTGCCTACCCTCGTAGGACATTCCACCTCATCACCCCTCCAGGCGCATGGCGATCTCCCGCAAACCTTCCTGTCCAATCCCGCTCTCCTCGGGTGTCGCCCTCGCTGGCGCCCTTGCGCTGTCGGGGTGCGGCGGCACGAGCGTTACACGCAGCGATTCTCTCGTACTGCCCGCGTCCGCATCCTTCGCGACCCCGGGGCCATCGCCGGAGAGCGAGCTCCTCGACGACGAAACACGCATACTCCGCGCCCGCGACTGGGCCGCTTCTCCCCATCTCTCGGCCCCGATTGAGGTCTTTGCGTATCTCCAGCACTCAGAGGGCGAGACCCATGTGGGAATCCCCTTCTCGTGGACACCCCGCCCCGATGTCTCGGTGTCTCTCCTCACGCAGCACGACTGGGGGACCTGGGACACCGGCATGGAAGATCGCGAGGGCGCCGAGTTGCAGATTCGCGTTCTCGGCCTCTACGCAGGCACTCCGCCTCAAGGCGCCCCCCTCCTCGAAGAGGATTTCCGACTCGCCGTGAGCGCACCGTCCGAGATGACCAACGAACACATCCGCGCCGTGCAACGCGCCGACGGCACCGCGCTCATCGCATTCGATTCCTACATGCTCGACATGGACACCGACGAGCTCGAGACAAACCCCTATCACTCGCGCCGTGCACTCCTCTTCTGGAGCGAGACCTCCTCACGCCCCATCGTCGTCGCCGACTGGCATGGAGATCCCGAACAGGCCCCCGCATGGGCGCGGTATTGAGGGTGTCCTCAACACGTCCGGAATCTCCATCGCACCGCCCCGCCGTTCAAAATCGCGGGTCGTCGTAGGTCACGTCGTAACCCGTCCAGCGCCACGGGGGGCGCAGCAGATCGACGTCACAGGAGAGCTCGCCGGACGCGTCGAGACGGGTGGTGACGTCGGCCACGCGCCACATCGCGCCGACACCGCCGGGCGACGCGAAGAAGGTGGGGACCTCGTCCGGCGCGGCGCCGAAGGTCGCGACGCGCCGCCCTTCGCAATACACGTTCACGAGCGGGCGCGCGCGCAGACCCGTGAAGTTGTGGACCATCACGCGAAAGCGCTCGCCGTCGCGCGGCGCATCGATGTTGATGTTCTCGGCGACACCGATGCCCTCCGAGAGGTTGTTGTCGATGTCGAGACGCGGATTCGCGCAGGCGCCGAGCGCGGCCCACTCCGCACCGAGCGGCCCGCCCTCACACGCCGCGAGTGGACTGGACGCATAGCCCCAATCGGCGCGCGGATACGGGATGCCACCCGGCGCCATGCTCCCGCGCAAGATGGCCTCGCAGTTCTGCCAGCCGCACGCCGAGGGCGTGGCGCTGAACTTGTCGCGCGGGTCGAGAAACCACGGTGAGGTGCTGCCCGGCGCCGAGAGGAAGAGATCGAGATCGACGCTCGTACTCTCCGGATAACAGAGCTCGACGCGCAGCCCCGGGCCGCGCACGTGCACCACGAAGACGCAGCGAAAGAGCGCGCCATCCGCGGTCTCGACCGTCAGCGTGACGGTGTAGTCCCCGGAGAGCGACGGCACGAAGTTCGCCGTCTCGCGCGTGCGGTCCGCGAGGATGAACGAGGGGCGCGGCAGCACGCCATCGCAGGGCCCGCCCTCCACCATCCACGACCAGCGTGCGGCGTCCCCGGTGAAGAAATCACGGCCTCGCAGCGCGATCGTGGTGAAGGGTGTGCCGCTCGGAATGCGCGGATCGTCGGGGCCGGGACACGCGCCTTCGGGGATGCAACCGACGAGATCGTCCGCGCAGCCATTGCAGTCGTCGTCGAGGCCGTTGCACGTCTCCGCCGCGGGCGCGAGTCCGCCGACGCACGGCCCCCACATGCCGATCTCGAAGCCGCCCTCGCACTGCTGCGTCCCGTCCGTACACGCGCCCACGTCGCGCCGCCCGGGTGGCCCCGCGAAGCACGGACGCACCTCGCCGAGCGCGCAAGGACAGCCCTCGTCGACGAGACCATCACAGTCGTCGTCGAGGCCCTCGCACAGCCCCGCGACGCCTTCGTCGAGCGCAGGCGTGCATCCCGTCGGGACACGCCGCGCGAGCGGACACAAGAGCTCCTCCATGCCCGCATCCACGCCGGCATCGGAGACGCCGCCATCCCCCGCACCGCCATCCCCCGCGCCGCCATCGCTGCCCGCGTCCGACGCACTGCCATCCACGCTCGCATCCGCGGGGACGTCGCCGTCGCGCGGCGCAGCGCCGTCGTCCCCAACATCGCCATCGTGTGCCGCGTCGCGGGCCTCGCCGGCATCCTCGACCGCATCGAAGCCGGCGTCACGCGGCAAGGCCTGCTCGCGCGCCGAACACGCCGCGCAGCAGGCGACGAGCACGACGACGAGCGCGCGCACGGCGTGGCGCGACGCCGACTCCCTCCATGCTCTCGGCTGCTCCGGCTCGTCCATCGACACGCGGCCCGACCGTGCGGGTCGCCCGAGTGTAGAGCATCGCGCCGCGCAACACGTCACGCCGCGATGCGAGACGGGCTTGCATCGACCTACATCCCTCCGCAGTCTCGAGGCTCCGTGGCCCATCGCGCCCCCGTGCTCGTCTTCTTCGCGTTCGTCGCTGCGTGCGCGCCCGCCCCGGAAGGGCGCGATGCAGGTTCCGTAGCCGACGCTGGTCTCGACGCCGACACGCCCGCAGATGCGGCGCGCGATGCGGACGTGCCGCCCCCGTTCGATGCGGAGATTCGCGATGCTGTTGCAGACGCTATTGCAGATGCAACGCCTGTGCAGGACGCCGCCATCGACCCTTTTCCGTTGGCGGATGCGCTGATCACGCTGCGCTGCGAGGTGCGCGCGCACGCGGAGTGTCGCGCGCCGTGGGCGTGCGGCTGCCCGGGGTACGGCCCACCGCCGACCGACGTCGAGGCCTGTGAGCGCGCCGTCGTCGCTTCGTGTCGCGCCTCCGCGAATCGCGACGCCATCGCGGCGTCCGTGCGCGCGGGGGCGCTGCGCGGCGACGACGCGCTCCTTGCCGACTGCCGCCGCACGGCAGAGGGCGCGTTCGATCGCTGTGCGCCGCCCGCCCGCGACTTCTTCGCCACCTACCGCGCGTGCCTCCACGCGCTCGACGGCCCGATTCCGCTCGGTGCCGCGTGCAGCTACGACGGGCGCTGCGCGGACGGAGCCGGCTTCTGCGACGGCGCGACGTGTCAGCCGCTCCCTGCGCTCGAGGCGCCGTGCACCACGCTGTGCCAGGCGCCCGCCGCGTGCGTCGCAGGCGTGTGCACGCTTCCCGTCGCAGCAGGCGGCACTTGCGGCGACGACGAGGACTGCGCCGCCCCCGAGACGTGCCTCGGCGGCGTGTGCGGCGCGCCCGCGGCGAGCGGCGAAGCGTGCACCGCGACGGCCCGCTGTGAGGTCGGGCTGCGCTGCACGGACGGGCGCTGCGAGCCTGGCCTCTCAGGCACGCCCTGCACGCTCGGCAGCGACGCGTGCGGCGCACGCACGACCTGCCAGCCCGCTTTCCAGAAGCGCTGCCTGCCGCGCGGCGGCGTCGGCGCGCGCTGCGTGTCCGACGCCGCATGCCGCGCCGAGCTCACCTGCAGTGGCGACGCGGTGCGCCCCGGCGTCTGCCGCACGCCGCCCGTCCCCGGCGAGCGCTGCTACACCCGCTGCGCCGAGGGCGCGATCTGCGCGCGCACGGGCGTCGAGCCGATGGGCACGTGCGCCGTCACGCCCGCACTCGGCGACCCGTGCGACACCGCATGGTCCTGGACCTCCTGCGGGCCCGGGCGGGTGTGCGACGCGTGGACCGCGGTCTGCAAGCCCATCCCGCGCCTCGGCGAGACGTGCGATGGCCTCTGCGCGCCCGGCCTCGGCTGCGACTTCGTGCGGCGACCCGCGATCTGCGTCCCCGCGCTCGGTGAGGGCGAGGACTGCGATGGCAGCAGCGGGCTGAGCGACTGCGCGCCCGGGCTCTCCTGCGACGCCAGCGGCTGGCCATGGGTGTGCCGGCGCATCCCGAGCGGCGGCGAATCCTGCGATTGGAGCAGCGCCTGCACCGCCGGCCATGACTGCCTCCCGGTCGAGGCCTCCGGCGCCTCGGCGTGCGTGCCGCTCCCTCCACTCGGCGCACCCTGCGGCCTGAGCTGCGCCGACGACGCGCACTGCGACTACGACTTCACGGCCGGCCGCTGCGCCCGCGACGCGTGCGCGCTCTTTCCGCCCGGCCCAACGCCTTGATCAGCGCATCAGTGGTTGAACCACTCGCGCCACGACATCACGAACTCACGAGTTCACCACATCACGAACTCACGAGTTCACCACATCACGCACTCACGAACTCACGCACACGAGCCGAGGAACGGGGTTGTTCCGGGGCACTCGCCGACGCGGATGGTCGCGCTGCCGACGCCGAGGCCGCACCAGGGGGGCGTGAAGGGCGGGAGGCCCGTCGTCTGATAGGGGGATTCGCCGTCGCGCAGCCAATAGGGGTGACGGCGCACGAAGTCCCAGAGCACGTCGAACTGGCCCGCATCCGGCGCGGATTCGAAGGGTGGGACGGAGTGCATGCAGTTGTGAATGCACTCCTCGACGAAGTGGCCCTCCGCGGCGAGCGCGGCCTCGAGGCGCTGTGACGTCGACTCGAAGAAGAGGAAGCAGAAGTCGCTCGGGCCGCCCCAGAGCACGAGCGCGGGGAGCTTGTGCTCGGCGGGCGACCAGGTGCGCAGCGTCGACGCGGGGTCGAGGCCCAGCATGCCCGTCCCGACGCCGCCCGAGAGCACGAGCATGCTCGCGAGATACTGCGAGCGTTGCGAGGCGAGCTGCGCCGTCCAGAGCGCACCGGCGCTCACGCCGACCGAGCTCACGCAGTCGCGGTCGACGGTGAACTGCGTGCCGACGCACGCGAGCAGATCGTCGAAGAAGGCGAGCTCGCGGCGATAGGCGCAATCGCAGTTGCACTCGGCGTCGATGACGCAGCCCGGGTCCGCCTGCAGATAGGGCCATTTGAAGGTCAAGACGCTGCGCGCCTCGGGGATCACGGCGATGAAGCGCAGGCGATTGACGGCGTCCTGCACCATCGCGCGATCGCGGAAGCCATTGGCGCTGCCGCCGAGCCAGTGCCAGAGGAAGACGAGCGGGAGAGACTCGTCGGGGCGCACGCCGTCCTCGGGCAGGATGAGCAGGAACTCGCGATTCCCACCCATCGTCGCGATCGTATTGCGACCCGCGACGAAGCTCGGGCACATCCCACCGCTGTATGCGGGCAGCGCGGGCGGGCGCTCGGCGCCTTCGGGCACGGGATCTCCGCAGAACACATCGCGCGCGGGCCCCGCATCGACGCCGAGATCGGGCGGCCCCGCGTCGGGCAGCGACATCATCATGTCGGCGCCGAGATCGGGTGTTCCCGCATCCGTCCCGGGCCCCGCATCCGGGCGTGCGGCATCGGGAATGGCTGCGTCCGACGTCGAGGCATCACCGACCGGTCCGAGATCGCCACCCGCACCGCCACCATCCCCCGCCGGGGGGACGGCATCCGCAGCGCAGCCCGCGAGCGCGAGACACAAGGTGACGAGGAGCGTGGAGGTCGATGCGGTGCGGTTCGAAGGCGCCATGCGTGAGACGCTATCGCAAAGTCGGCGCCCGCATCAACGGGGGGTCCACGCGCACCGCGGACGCCGCGACGACCGCCACGCCGCGTCGCACACCGTCGCGATCGCTTCTCTCAGCGCGATGCCCGGCGCCCGGCGCGACGCCGCACGCAGAGCACCACGCAGAGCACCGCGAACGCGGCGAGTCCGCGGCCATCGCGTGCGCCGTTTCCGCCGGCCGTGCGACATCCGCAGCCACCTTCTTCCGCGATGGTCGGCGTCGTACCCGCATCGGCCTCACCGCCCGCGTCGAAGCCAGCGTCACTCATGCCCGCATCGGGGCCCGACACGCCGCCCGCATCGACCGCGCCCGCATCGTCGGGCACGCCCGCGTCTTCGCCCGGCATGCACGTCCCGGCGCAGGCCACCGCCGGGAGCGGTGCGCTCGCGCCGCCCGGATCGCACGCCTCGCCGGTGTCGACGACGCCATCACCGCAATACGCGGAGACGCAGCGCGAGCGGCAGGCATCGGGCGCCGTGTCGCTGTTGGCGGCGCCGTCGTCGCAGCCCTCGCCCGCGTCGATGAGCCCGTCGCCGCACGTCTCCGCGCAGACGCTCGCGCCGCCCGCGGGCTCGGTGCATGCATAGCCCGCTTCCACGTCGCACGTCGCAGAGCAGCCATCACCGGACGTGGTGTTGGCGTCGTCGCAGAGCTCGCCGGCGGCCCGCTGTCCATCGCCGCAGACCGCGGCGCACGGCGCGTCGGGTGTCGCGCGCGAGGTGCCCGGGATGCACTCGCAGAGCGCAGGAACGCCCGTCTGGTTCACGCAGCGCTCGTTCACGCGGCACGTGACGGCGCCCGACGCGCAGTCGTCGTCATCCACACACACGCGCCCCGTACCGACCCAGCCGGTGCGACAGCTGCAATCGAACGTGCCCTCGGCATTCATGCAGTCGGCATTCACGTCGCAGTCGTTCGTCGCGGCGCTCGCGCATTCGTCGATATCGAGGCATTCCTGCCCATCCCCCGCATATCCCGCGTTGCAGGTGCAGGTGAACGCGCCCACCGAGTTCGCGCACCTCGCGTTGAGCGAACACAGGCTCAAACCCGGATCGGCGCACTCGTCCACATCGGTGCAGGTCCCGCCGCTCGCGGGCGCCGCATAACCGCCCTGACACGCGCACGCGTAGCCGGGGCCGGGCACGATCTGCGTGCACAGGCCCGGTCCACACGGGTCCACAGCGCACTCGTCGATGTCGACGCACGTGCCGCCCGACACAGGCGCTTCGAAGCCCGCAGGGCATGTGCACGTATATCCACCCGCCGTATTCGTGCAGGTTCCCGTGCCGCAGACCTCGGGTGTGTTGACACACTCGTTCACATCGGTGCACGAGCCGCCGGTCACCGGAGCGGCATAGCCGGCAGGGCATGTGCAGGTATACGAACCGGGCGTATTCGTGCAGACCGCGCCGGTCACCGTGCCGCAGCGACCCGCCGTCGCGCACTCGTTCACGTCGGCGCAGGGGACGAGCGGCGGACGGCCCGTATAGCCGGGCAGGCACGCACAATCGGCCGTCGTCCCGCGGAAGGTGCAGCTCGAGTTCGCGCCGCACGGCGTCGGATTGCAGGGGTCGTTGTCGACGCAGGTGGTGCCGTTGAACGAATAGCCTGCCGGGCAAGAGCATGAGTACGAACCCGGCGTGTTCGTGCAGCTGCCGACGCCGCAGCGACCGGCCGTCGCGCACTCGTTCACATCGGTGCAGCTCCCACCCGTCGAAGGCGCTGAATATCCGGTCGGACAGCTGCAGCGATACGTGCCTGCGAGGTTCGTGCAGGACGCGCCCGACACCGACCCACAGCGCCCCGCGGTGCTGCATTCGTTGATGTCCGTGCAGCCATTCACGGGTGTCGCGCGGATCACGTAGGGGGGATTTCCGCCCGTATAGCCGAACGTTCGCTCGTAACCCGTACCGGTGTATCCCGACGCGCAGCCACAATCCCAATCACCGAGCCCCCCGGTCGACGACGAGCTGCACGTCCCGCCGTTCGCCGTGGGCTCGCAATCGTTGTTCGACGATGACGCGCAGAGGCTGAAATCCGCCGGTTCGCTGCTCCCGGAGCCGGGATTGGAGCGGTACGACGTCGCCGCGACGCCGGGCCAGCGCGCGAAGGGATCACCGAGCTCCTGCCCGTTCGACCAACCGTCGCCGTCGGAGTCGCGCTGCGCGAGCCAGCGATTCCAGACGTGATCGTCCGCGTTTCCTGCGACGCCGTCCGCGCCGAGGCGGAAGTTCTCACCGAAGCTCGTGCGCGTGCTGCCGCCCGCGGGGTCGACGTGGCAGACGCCGCAGCGCCCCACCCCCGGGCTCGAATAGCCATTGGGGATGCTCGCGGGGAAGTTCGCAGAAGCGACGTTGGCGGTGACGAGAACGACCGACACCGCGAGACCGGCGATGGATGCGCGCATGAGGAGAGACGGTATCAGACGACTCGTCCCGCTGGCGAACGCACCCCGAATGGGGCCGCTACACCCCGAGATCGGCGAGCTGATTCAACACGCGCTGCGCAACCGCGACGAGGTCGGGGTGCGCCGCCTCGAAGCGCTGCACGGAATCGCGCAGGCGCGCGGCGAGCGAGCCGTGTGTCTCGGCATCAGGGGCCGCGAGTGCACGCTCGACGTCGCGGCGCACCTCGGAGAGGAGCGCGCGCGTGGGGTCGTCGAGCGCGGGGGTGTCGGCGAGGGTGCGATGGAGGGCGCGGAGCTGTTCGGAGAGCGTGCCGTTCATCGCCGCGAGGTAGGCACGCGCAGCCCGTCACCCGTCCGAGTCCGTGCGCGCCCGCACGGAGCGTGGCGAGGATTCAGGCCGTCGCGGGGCCCGCATCGTCATCCGGCGCGGGGATGGCGTCGAGCTCGGCGGACATCTTGCGCAACATGCTCTGCTTGATGTGGAAGGGCAGGAATGCGGCCTTCATGCCGTTCAGGATGATGCGTTTGATGTCGGGGAGTGCGAGGCCCATCTGCGTATGCGTGAGCCACAGCTCCTTCGACACCGTCGTATCGGTGACGAGGCGATTGTCGGTATTCACCGTCACGCGCAGGCCGAGGTCGTAATAGAGCTTGAGCGGGTGACTCGCGAGATCGCGCACCGCGCCCGTCTGCACGTTCGACGAGGGGCAGCACTCGAGCGCGATGCGGTGGTCGTTGACGTAGTGGAGGAGGTCGCCGTCCTCGCGGAGGCGGCAGCCGTGGCCGATGCGATGGGCGCCGCAGACGTGAATCGCCTGCGCGATCGACTCGGGGCCATAGGCCTCGCCCGCGTGGATCGTGACGTTGATGTTGTTGTCGCGGACGAGCTGAAACGCCTCGCGGTGGTGCTTGGCGGGGTGATCGTATTCGGCGCCCGCGAGGTCGAAGGCGACGACGCCGCGGTTCTTGTAGGCGACCGCGAGCTGCGCCATCTCGAGTGACGACTCGGGGGAGATGTTGCGAATGCCGCACACGATCACGTTCGACTCGATGCCGTGATCCTTCTGCGCGGCGCGCAGGCCCGCGAGCACCGACTCGACGACGGCCGTCAAGCGCAGGCCGTTGCGCGTGTGCAGCATCGGCGCGTAGCGCACCTCCATGTAGCGGATGTTCTCCTTCGCGGCGTCCGCGGCGAGCTCGTACGCGATGCGCGTGAGCGCCGACTCCGTCTGCATCACGCGGAGCGTGACGTCGAAGGCCTTCAAGTACTCGACGAGCGAGCCGGTCACGGCGCCCGCATTCATCGCCTTGCGCAGGCCGTCGACGTCGTCCGCGGGGAGCGGGATCTTCGCCTGCGCGGCGAGCTCGAGGATCGTCTCGACGCGGAGGGAGCCGTCGAGGTGGACGTGGAGATCGGTCTTCGGGAGGCGTTCGAAAAAGGAGAGCGGCAGCGGCATGGCGCGATCTAGCACGGGGAATCGCGCCCGCGCGACACGTCGCGAATCGTGAAACGATGTTGCATCAGCGTTTCAAGAGATGAAACATCGCGGCATGGTGAAGACGACGAAGGGGACGCGCGAGGAAGCGGGAGAAGGCGGGGAAGAGCCGCTCGGGGAGGGGACGCTCGACGGGCCCGGACCCGTCCATTTTCATGGACTCTGGACCCAAAGTGCGGTGCTCAAGCGGGCGCTGCACGTCGTGACGCGGGCGGCGCGCGTCGAGGCGAGCGTGCTCGTGCGCGGGGAGACGGGGACGGGCAAGGAGCTCGTTGCAGGCGCGTTGCATGCGCTCTCGCCGCGGGCGCGCGGTCCGTTTCGTGCGGTGAACTGCGCGGCGCTCTCGCCCTCGCTGCTCGAGAGCGAGCTCTTCGGGCACGTGCGCGGCGCGTTCACGGGTGCGGTGCGCGACACGCCGGGCATCTTCCGCGCGGCGTCGGGCGGGACGCTCTTTCTCGACGAGGTCGCGGAGATGCCGCTCGATCTCCAGGCGAAGCTGCTGCGCGTGCTCGAGACGCGGAGCGTCGTGCCACTCGGCGGGCGCGACGCGGTGAGCGTGGACGTGCGCGTGGTCGCGGCGACGCACACCTCGCTGCGGCGGGCGGTGCAGCAGGGGCGTTTCCGTGCGGACCTCATGTACCGATTGCGCGTGGTGCCGATCGTGTTGCCGGCGCTGCGCGAGCGGCGCGAGGACGTGCCGCTCCTCACGCAGCGTTTCCTCACATCGCTGAATGCGCGCGGCGGGCGGCAGATCGCGCGTGTCGCGCCAGGCGCAAGGGATGCGCTCGCCCGCTACGACTGGCCCGGGAACGTGCGCGAGCTGCGCAATGCGCTCGAGTACGCGTACGTCGTCGGCGATGGGCCGGTGCTCGTCGCCGCGGATCTGCCGCCCGAATTGCTCGATCCGGAGGCCGCGGGCGAGGTGGTCGACACGCCTCGCGATGCGGGTCCGGAGCCCACCGCACGAATTCCCGAGACGGTCGAGTCGCTCGAGATCCGCGCGGCGCTCGCGAGCGCGGAGGGCAGCCGCGAGAAGGCCGCGGCGCTGCTCGGCGTGAGCCGCGTGACCTTGTGGCGGCGCATGAAGCAGCTCGGGCTCGACACCGGGCGCTGAGCGGAGCAGGCGCGTGATCGTCACCGCATGGCGCAGCCGCGCAGACCCGACGCGCACGCTGATACAGTCCCGCGCGCGATGACCGACGAGACGCCTGAGACGCAGCCCGTGACCGCGCACGCGGCGCCGACCGACGCGCATCCCGCGCAGGGGCCGTTCCTCGGCGGGCTCTTCCTCGTGACGGCCGTGATGCTCGCGCTCGAGGTACTCGTCACGCGGCTGCTCTCGGTCATCACCTGGTATTCGCTCGCGTTTCTCGTGATCGGGATGGGCCTCTTCGGGCTCACCGCGGGCGCCGTGCGCGTGTATCTGCGGCCCGCGCTCTATGCGCCCTCGCGGCTCGGCGCGCAGCTCGCGAAGGACGCGCTCGCGCTCGCGGCGCTCATCCCCGCGAGCTACGTGCTGCTGCTCGTCGTGCCGCTGCGCGTCGAGCCCGTCGCGACGACGGCGCTCTTGTTTCTGCTCTTCGCGCTCACGATCTCGCTGCCGTTTCTCGCGGCGGGCGCGATCGTCGCCGCGAGCCTGACGAGGTCGTCGCTGCCCGTCGGGCGCATCTATGCCGTCGATCTCGCCGGCGCTGCGCTCGGTGCGCCGCTCGTGCCGCTCCTGCTCGAGCACCTCGACGCGGGCTCCGCGATCCTCGCGATGGGCGCGGTCGCCGCGCTCGCCTCGGCGCTCTACGCGCGCTCGGTGAAAGACGCGGGCGGCGTGCGACGGGCGCTCGCCGTGTTCGCCGTGCTCGCCGTCGTGACGGTCGCGAATGCGTCGAGTTCACACGGGCTCGTGCCGCTCTGGGTGAAGGGGCGCGCCGAGGATCGCAGCAAGCTCACGCTCGAGACGTGGAACAGCCACTCGCGCATTCACGTGTTTCGGCCGTGGCGCGGGCCGCCCGTCTACTGGAGCCGCGGTCTCTGCGCGGACACCGAGGTCGAGCAGCGCTGGATCAACATCGACGGCGACGCGGGCACGGTCCTCTATCACGCCGATCCGTCGATCGCGGAGATGCGCTTTCTCGCGTGCGATGTGACGAGCGTGGTGCACCAGATCCGGCCGCGCGGGCGCGTCGCGATCATCGGCGTCGGCGGCTCGCGCGATCTGCAGACGGCGCTGATGTTCGGGCACGAGCACGTCACCGGCATCGAGCTCAACGCGCGGCTGCTCGAGCTGCTGCGCAGCCCGCTCGGCGCCGCGGCGCGCATCGCGGACTCGCCGCGCGTGCGGCTCGTGCACGACGACGGACGCAGCTGGATGACGCGCTCGCGGGAGCAGTTCGACGTCGTGCAGATGTCGCTCGTCGACACCTGGGCGGCGACGGGCGCAGGGGCGCACGCGCTCGGTGAAAATGGGCTCTACACCGTCGAGGCGTGGCGCGCGTTTCTCGCGCGGCTCGCGCCGGGCGGCGTACTGAGCGTCTCGCGCTGGCATCAGGGCGGCACGACGGACGAGACCGCGCGCATGGTCGCGCTCGCGACGGCGGCGCTGCTCGAGCGTGGCGCAGAGAAGCCGCTCGCACACCTCGCGCTCGTGCGCGTCGGGATCGTCGCGACGCTGCTCGTGGGCGTCGATCCGCTGACGCCCGCAGACCTCGCGCGCCTCGCGAGCACCGAGTCGCGCCTCGGCTTCGAGACGCTGCTCGCGCCCGGCGCAGACGGCCGCGCGATCGGAAAAAGCGCCGATTTTCTCGCGCCGATCGCGGAGAGCCGCACGCGCGCCAGGCTCGATGCGCGCACCTTCGGCCCGATCTTCGATCTGCGGCCGCCGACCGACGACCGCCCCTTCTTCTTCAACCTGCTGCGCATGCGCGCGTGGTTCGTGTCGCTGCCGGAGGAGGCGGGCGGCACCATCGAGGGCAATCGCCGCGCGACGCTCACGCTCGCCCTCGCCTTCTTCGCGTCGCTCGTGCTCGTGGCCGCCGCGGTGCTCGTGCCGATCGCGCTGCGTCGCCGCGCCGAACGCGAGGCACCGCGCCTCACGCCTGCACCGCCGCGCGGCCTCGTCGCCGCGGGGATCACGTATTTCGCGGTGATCGGCGTGTCCTTCATGCTCGCGGAGATCGGCCTCTTGCAGCGGCTCGGGCTGGTGCTTGGGCACCCGCTCTACGGCCTCGTCGTGGTGCTCGCCTCGCTCGTCGGCGCCGCGGGGCTCGGCTCGTTCATCACCGATCGCCTGCCGCTCGAGCGCGCGCCCGCGTGCTTCGTGCCGCCGCTCGTCACCGCTGCGCTGCTCTGCGCCGTCGCGTGGCTCTTGCCCGCGCAGGCGGCGACGCTCGCGGCCGCACCGCTCGCGACGCGCATCGCGTTCGCGGCCGGGCTCACGGCGACGCTCGGGCTCTCGCTCGGCACGGCGTTCCCGGGCGGGATGCGCGTCTTCGGCGCGACGCTGCGGGAAGAGGCGCCGTGGCTCTGGGGCATCAACGGCGTGGGCGGCGTGCTCGCCTCGAGCGGCGGGATCATCCTCGCGCACGAGCTCGGGCTGAGCGCGCTCTTCCTGGTCGCGGCGTGCGGCTACGTGCTGCTCGTGCCGCTGCTCGCGCGGGGCGTCGCCGCGCTGCGCAGCGCGCCTTGACCAACTTGGTCAGGACGGCGCGAACCGAGGAAAATCAACGCATTTTCGGGGCATCGTCGCGGTTCATGGAATCGCAGCGATACGAGGAATCGCAACGATTCAGGGCAGCGTGATCGTGCCCGGACCGAAATTGCCGACGTAGGGGGGGATGGGATCCGGCTGCGCGAGGAACACCACCGCGACGGCCACACCCGCGGCGGCGAGCACGCCCGCACCGACGCCAACCCACACCCACGTCCGCGCGCTGCGCTCCTCCGCGACGCGCGCCGCCTCGCGCTCACGCACCGCCCGCGCCTCCGCTTCGGCGGCTGCGAGGCGTGCCACCTCTTCCGGCGGCGGCGGACAC
>Ga0172372_10006270_pt1 | contig 16234 bp, 11 predicted proteins | sample LakKiv5m_2_FD_114544 | JGI IMG/M metagenome (GOLD analysis project Ga0172372, IMG submission 114544) | Freshwater microbial communities from Kabuno Bay, South-Kivu, Congo - kab_092012_9.5m | ecosystem: Environmental > Aquatic > Freshwater > Lake | place: Democratic Republic of the Congo...
CGAAAGTACCGGTGACCTGTCCAGCAGCGGACTGATTCGCAGCAGCAAAAACGCCCCCAAATGCACCGATAACGCACCGTAAAAGACAGCACTGGAAGGAGTCGGGCCTTCCATTGCACGCGGCAGCCAGCCTGAAAATGGCACCAGCGCTGACTTTCCGGCAGCAGCAAACAAAAACAAACAACCCACCAGCAGCACCGACTGCTGCGGTATGTCCACTCGCCCCTCCGGCCACACACCCTGTCCGGCCAGACCCGAAAAGTCACCCGAACCCGACAAATGATGCAGCGACATTGCACCAATCAAAAATGCCGCATCCGCCAGCCGATAAATCGACCAGACTCGCAAACCATTCACCACCGGACCACGACGGTCATGGAAAAATGCCACCAGCAGCGCCGATGACAGACCCACCAGTTCCCAGCCAAAAAACAGAGTCTCAATCGTGCCGGCTGCGGAACTGAGAATCATCCCCAGCAAAAAGAACGACAGAAACAGAAAAAACCTCTGAAAACCGCCGTCCCGATGCAGATAACGCGACGCAAACGCACTGATCACACCGCACAGCACATACGTCATAATCACAAACGGAACACTCAAACGATCAAACATAAACTTCATCGTGAAGTGAAAGTGAGGTTCATCGACCGGATGCGAACCCGCACTTGCAGCGCCACCTGTTGCTTCCCCTGCATGATGCTCGGCCCCCGCCGGTATTCTCACCCAGTCCCCCAGACTGACCTCCACCTGCCGATCATCGGTAATCAGCATGGCCGCCAAAATCCAGACTGCTGCAGCAAGGCCCGTGCAGACAGCCGCCGCTGTGCAGCGTGAATACACAGTCTCAGCCACCGATGCTCGCAGCAATGTGGATATGCCGAACAGCGCGACCAGCACCGCCGGCGACAGCACCACCAGTATTCCTGCCAAAGTCAGCATACCCGCTTATTCCACCAAAATTTCATTTGCTCGGTCAGCACCCAGCTGCGGCCCGATCAAAGCAAACGGCAGATGATCACGACGCCCCGCATACCACTCCCGCGACGCCTGCACTTCAGGCAGTTTCCCCGGACGTGGCTCGTACTCCTCAAAACAACCGTTGCGGAACCGCTGGATCCGACCGGACTGCGGATCCAGCACAGCCAGCTGTGCCCAGCCGTTCCGACAAATCGCCGCCACATTCGGATTGCGATCCATAATCTGCAGCATGGATTCCGGAGTCGTCTCGATTACAAACAGCAAACGAACCGGCTCATGAATATCCACCCCCTGCCACGGCAGCCCAGGACGCAAATCACTGGATGCCCCGTCCATCACACCCAGCAAACTCGTAACATTATGCGGCAGCTTCGTACCGCTGCCCCAGCCGCGATTGTCAATGGCAGACAGCGTGTACAACAGATTGATTCCCTCGCACACAGGTATCACGGCACCCAGAATTCGCGCCAGAATCATGCTGTCTGTCGTATCCTGCGATCGGTCATAAGACATCATGAACGAGCGACGATCAAGAAACAGTCCCCGCAGACGGCCACGACGCCCCACAAAACAAACTGCATTTGTGCAGTTGCCATATTCAGGTCGAGTCTGCGCGAGATCTTCAGATCGTTCGCGCACATGCAACAGTGCCGACTGCTGATCAATTTCCAGCGGGGCCGAGTCAAATCGGCGGCAGCGTTCCTGAGCATTTCGCTGGCAGGCTTCCACCAGCACATCACGCAGCTTTCGCAGACGCGCTACGTGTGACGAAGGCAAAAGCTCCAAATCGAAAAATGTAATCTCCTCAGTCGCCGTATTATGCAGCCCCCCTATGAACCAGGTCTCATCCGGAATATCCAGACCTAGCTCACGCAGCCTCCGCCGCACACGAGTATCGTTCAGCATCGCCGCCAGAGCCCGACCGTTGGCACCGCCCGGACTGCCGCTGCAGGCACCACAGTGATACGCCGACTCGTGAGGATTGTTCATGCACGATGAACCATGCCCCAGAAAGATCACCAGCGGGGCAAAACCGGAAGTCAGTCCGATATCCCGCAGTGAACGCTCGGACATCGTGACCATTTCTGTCAACGTGAAACCAATGCCGTCGTCGTGCGGACCGGCTGACACTCCCTCAGGTCGTTCCAGCCGCAGTCGAGTCACTGCCGGGGGCGCTACAAACTGCCCGGCCGTCGAATGCATCTGGGCCATAAAATGCGGAAACAGAATCCGCCCCAGCAAAGGCACTGTCGCCAGCGGTCCCAGCAAAGCAGTCAACAGGGCTCCCGAAAGCGACGAACGAGAACCGGAGTCAAAACGCTGCGAAGCACGTCCCAGAATTCTGCGCGCCACTGCCCGCTGTCGATGCAAATCCTCCAGCGAATAGACCACGTCCTCCACAATCCAGTTCTGCGGCTTGATCACGACCGGACACAAGGCCGTAAACGTCGCCTCCGCTGCGCCCCGGTAATACATCGGGACACAGAAAAATCCCGCATTCCCAAAGGTCTCCACCTCCGGGCAAACCTCCTCAAGATACCGGCGGAACGATTCTTCGCGAGCATCAATGCAGGTCACAATCTGAACCTGCGGCGCTGCAGGAATCGCCAGCGGCAAATTCGCACGACGACTGACAGCATCCAGCGCCTGCCGGGACAAATGCTGCTCAAACGCCAGATGCAGCACACGACGTCGCTCAAGCTGATCAAACGCAAATATCGCAGTGGTCAGCCGGTTCCAGCTGTCTTCAGACAACTCAAACAGCTGCTGTGGAGACCAGCCGTGCAGCTCAGCCAGCTGCAACATCACAAATGCCCGATAACGAACTGTCGATTCCAAAGGCTGCTGCTGAGCAGTCTGAGTCAGCGCCAGCTGCATCACATCCGCTGCCGTCCTGCCAGCACCAAAATGCTCCCGCATCAGCCAGTCCGCCGCCAGCCGATCCAGAATCAGACGAACTGCCAAAAACTCAATTAATGTGCCGGCCGGAGAACTGCGAAATACGCGATCCGGACGAGTTTCCGTCTGCCAGAGCATACCCGCCCAGCCCCGCAGGGCCAGCAGTGACTGTCGAATCAGGCTGCTGTGATCCGCTTCGCCGACAGCCAATAGTGACAGCGAATGACAGATGCTTTCGACCGGTGAAATATGACCACTGCACAAACCCTGCAATGCTTCCGGCAAAGCCCTCAGCCAGCGCCGCTGACCTGTCGTCCGGCCACCATACACCGCACAAAAAGCAGCCAGAAATCCGGCATCACGGCCCGGCATCTGCCACTGTGCGTACCCCTGATCCAGCCAGCCGGCACAAAAACCAGCCAGCACATCGTGCACCAGCTCGTCAGTGTCCCTGCCGGTAACAGACAACACAGCGTCCCGCAGCCGAATCGGCTTCGCCAATTCCCCGGTCGGTGCCGGTGATGTTTCCAGACGCCGCAGACAAATCCGCCACAACAGACTCGCACAGACAGATTCCAGCTGCGGCTCAGAAATCTCCCGACGGCCACCCTTGTACACGCTGCGAATCAGTTCCAGCGCCGAACCGGAGCCAGATGTCTCTGCCGTCTGCAGCCAGTGTCGAGTCTCATTCAGCAGTCGTTCACGATGCTCCAGCGGAATCGTCGACTGAAAACGCCTCAGCGAATCTGCCTCAGCCAGCACCCAGTCCAGCTCATTGCTGGAAACTGGATACACCAGCTTCAACAGCTGACTCATCCGCAGTTCCTGCAGATCAATCAGCTCCCCGATGGACTGACGCTCCGCTCCCAGTTCCTGCTGCAAAATCTCCTGCACATCTTCCGCTGTAATCCGCCCCCGGGCCAGCCTGGCACGGTAGTCCGATTCCAGCAGATAAGGCTCGCAGCCGTAGATTTCCCGAGCCTGACGCAGTGCATCAAAGATCGGCAAATGCTCAAGCCCCTGCAATGGATTCAGGAAGGCAAAAGCCGTAATCGGCCCCTGCAGCGGCAACAGCTCTGCCAGCCGGCGAATTTCAGCCGCAACCGCCTCAGCCTCGTGCACATGCCCCGGCACAACAGTCATTTCACGCCCCTCGCGCGAAAGAGACTCAGAAAACAACACCATCGCAGGGGCAGCCGCTGTCCGGCAGACACCAGACTAAATTCAGCAATTCACCGCGATGCAGGCAGACTCATGTCGTCGGGGGCGGACGACAGCCGCGGGAATCAACCACAATCGGCACCTGAGGCACGGCGTTCAGGACAACATGAAAGTCCGTCTCGTGAAACACACCGGCCGGCACCGCATCAGCAGAGTGCAGGAAATCTTCACCCTCGCACTCAGCCTCAATCGCCGTCTCTGACTCTTCCAGCGAAAACTGAGCCAGACACTCCTCCTGATGACGACGGTCAGGTACCGTCGGCTTCTCGGTGTGACAGGCAGGCAGCCATGTCGACACAATCAGGATGCAAAAAATTAATCGCATGGCAAAAAACTATCTCAGCAGCGACTGAAGGTCAACACCATTCAACCTCGAATAAACCGAAAAGGAAATCAAACCCGCCCGGACAGATCACACATCAGCCTGTTTCATCAGACACCGGCGCCATCAAAACGACAACCGCATAAGACATCAACACCGCAACAACACCTGCAGTTCGGCAGAAACTGCCGATCCGCACTTCCCGCTGAAGCTCAAAATCAGCCGTGTTTTCCCGGATTTGCAGGAATCTGCCCCCATTTTAACTGCATTGGCACAGGTAATGCTGTTTTTGTATCTCCGGGAACGGTGGCTGGTGCCTGAAACTTCCCAGGTGACACAAGGCTTTAATCATTCGACTGCTTCGCTGCGTTCGATGAGGCCCCACACCTGAGAAATCGCGAACCCAAAGACTGTCCCGGTGATCCTGCAGGCGTGAACTGCGTTTTTGTTATGGGAGGAGTCCATGAAGTCAGAGAATTTGACACTGCAGAACGAGTTGCTGGAAACTGCAGCAGGCCAGGCGGTATATGATGCGCTGGTGCAGGCGAATATTGATCTTCGCAGTGTGTCCGTCGACCTGGTAAAGGACATGCTGCAGTTTGAGTGTGGCCGTCGTCGCGGTGCGGCATCCGGGAGGTCTCTTCCGCGTGTGGAGGTCGCCGGATGAGTCTGATTTCTGACATCCGTTCCTCCTGACGGCCACTTCTCAACTTGTGTGAAGTTGCGTTTCAGGATAGCAGCAGGCAATGGCAATTCGACTGGCATTGGCAACAGAAGATTTCGGCCAGCCTCTTCGGCAGGCTGTTCGGCAGGCAGCACAGTTTCGCGTGCAGGGACTCAGACTGAATGCGCGCACAGAAATCGGCGCCGCCGATCTGACCGATACGGGGCTCAGGCAACTGCGGCATTTTGTGGAAGAACATCAGCTGAAGGTTGCCGGCCTGTACTGTCCCTCGCGCCATTCCGTCGCCGATCCGCAGGATTTGGATCGTCGCCTGCTGATGATTCGCTCAGCCATTGAACGAGTCCGACGCCTTGGCTGCACCGAAGTCCTGATTCGCGCGGGTCGGATTCCGGATCCGACAGCCACGGCTCCGCAGGTCGCTCCGGGACAACCTGACAATTCCCAGGTGGACTCCCTCCGCAACCCGTTCTCGTTTGCTCCGCCACCAAAACTGACTCAGCCTGGCGAAGCAGCCCAGTTTGACCTGCTGACGCAGGTACTGGCAGATCTGGCTGCTGTCGCCAATCATCACGGCGCCAGCCTGCAGCTGATTGTGTCGGATTACGATCCCGCACGAATTTCTGCTCTGCTTTCTCAAGTAACCACCGGGCCAGTGCAGCTGGTCTTTGATCCCGCTGTCTGCATCATGGCGGGCCGCCAGCCTGCGCAGGTTTTCCGCAGCCTGTATCAGTCCGTTGGTTATGTCCGCCTCCGTGATGCTCAGCGCGATGTCGATGGTGCCGGTGTTGAAGTCCCCTGCGGTGACGGTGCTGTTGACTGGCAGGAACTGCTGGCTGTGCTGGCCGAAGCCGTACAGCCGGCATGGATGTGTGTTGAACGAACCGGAGGCGATCAGCGGGCTGCCGACGCAGCAACAGCCGTTCGTCGCCTGCAGTCACTCCTGCCCTGAACTGCCGCTGTTCACTTGCACGCCCGCTGCCGGTTTGGTTTGCTTCTCAGCCAGCCCGCTTTGCAAGTGACCCGACAACAGCCCACGCCGGAGCCGACCTGATGAAACGCCCAGCTTTGACCTGCCTGCTGATCCTCGGATTTTGCAGTTCCGCATTCACATATGGTCCACCAAACGCACGGGCCGATGAAGTCGTCACTGACAAGCCAGCACCTGCGGAATTCAAAGCGGGCTTCGCCGAACGCGACATTACGCCACCCGAACCATTCCCCATGGCCGGCTACTTCCATGAACGACTCAGCGAAGGTACCGCCGATCCCCTGCTCGCACGTGCCGCGGTCTTCAGCGATGGCCAAACTCAGGCCGCCCTTGTCATCTGTGACCTGATCGGTGTCTGGACAGATTTTGCCAGAGCCGTAAGGCAGCGAGCGTCCGAGCAAACCGGAATCCCGGCAGCCGCCATTGTCGTTTCCGCAACACACTCCCATACAGCACCCGACTATGCCGCGGTGTTTGCCGCATGGCTGGCCGCACAGAACACTGAGACTGCCTCAGCCTTCGCCGGCAATCCGACTCCCGCAGCCGATCGCCTTAAATACATGGATCTGCTCGTGAACAACACGGTAGCAGCGATCGTTGAGGCTCAGAAACACGCCGCTCCCGTCAGCCTGCACTCGGGCTGGGCTGAACAGCAGACTCCCGTATCCTTCAATCGACGGTACGTTCAGCGCGACGGCAGTGTAAGAACATGGGTGGGCCTTGATTATGCAGGATCTCTGCGTACCGCCGGCCCAATTGATCCCGACATGCCCATCCTTGCCGCTCGCACCGCTGATGGTCGCACCTCCGGAGTGCTTAGCGCCTTCGCCCTGCACCTGGACACGGTCGGCGGCACCCGCTGGAGCGCCGATTATCCGCGTTTCATTCATGATGCCGTCAGAAAATCACTGGGCGCAGAAACCATCTCCATCTTTGGTGCCGGCTGCTGTGGTGACATCAATCACGTCGCACCCCGCGGCAAAGAACGAAACACCACCGAATTCATTGGCAACTCGCTGGGAAACACCATCAGCAGTGGCCTGAACCAGCTGCAGCCAGTTGAAAATCCTCGCCTGCAGGTGCGGTCAGCCACTGTGCATCTGCCGCTGCGACCTGCCGGTCAGACAGAGGTCACTCAGTCCCTCGCAACGCTGACCAAAGTTCAGGCCGGAGAACCCGTCGACTTTTATGATCATGTGGCTGCCTGGCGCACCATGATGATTGATCAGCTTCGCAATTCGCCCCGCCTCGTACCCCTCGCTCAGGCAGGACTCGCCAAACGCACCATTGTGCAGCTCGCCGGATCCGGCGACGCACTGCCCGTTGAAGTACACACCATCTCTTTCGGCACCGACTTTGCCATTGTTTGCCTGCCCGGAGAAGTCTTTGTGGAGCTGGGACTGGCGATCCGGCGAGCCAGCCCGTTTCGCACCACCATGGTGCTGGAACTCTGCAATGCCATCGAAACTTACTACGTGCCAACCCGCGCGGCCACTGCCGGCGGCGGTTATGAAACCACCAACAGCACCATTGCCCCTGGTGGCGGCGAAATGCTGGTCGAACAAAGCATCCGACTGCTGCAGTCCGCGGCCGGCGGAACTTCACCGGAAAACCAGGCTCGCTGAATCTTAATACCCACCACTCAGGATCTCCGAGCAGCAGCACTTGTCAACGTGTTGCCGCCCCTCAATCCAGAGTCTGCCGCACCGTAAAAGGACCCAACCATGTGTCTTCGAACAATTGCCTCGCTGCTGGCGTTACTGGCACACCTCTGTGCCTCGGCCAGCGCCCAGGAAAGTCGCACCCCGCCAGCGCCGTCACCCATCGTCAATCCGACAATCTCACGCATCGCATTCGGTTCCTGCTCGACCCAGGACGAGCCGCAGGGAATTCTGCGGACAGTACTCGAATGGGATCCTGAACTGTTCATCTACATGGGAGACAACATCTACGGAGATACTCGCGACATGCAGGTGCTGCAGCAGCGTTACGACACGCTGGGCCGTCGCCCCGAGTTTCAGCAGCTGCGAGCAAAGGTACCGCTCATTGCCACCTGGGACGATCATGATTACGGCGAAAATGACGCCGGCCGCGAATACCCGTTCAAGCAGCAATCAAAAGAAATCTTCCTGAAATTCTGGCAGGAACCGCCAGACAGTGCCAGGCGGAAACATGATGGTATCTACACGTCATATCGCTTTGGTGAGCCTGGCAGCGGACAGTCACTGCAGATCATCCTGCTCGACACCCGCACGTTTCGTGATCCGCTGTTCAGGTCGCCGCAGGGGTCATGGAAGAACGACTACCTGCCGGATCTCGATCCGCAAAAAACGCTGCTCGGTGACGCTCAGTGGGCATGGCTGAAGGAACGCCTGCAGGAACCGGCGGACCTCAGAATCATCGGCAGCAGCATCCAGTTCGCTCACGAACATAACGGCTGGGAATCGTGGACAAATCTGCCTCGTGAACTGCTGCGAATGGTCGAGCTGATCCGCGAAACGAAGGCTGCCGGAGTTCTGTTTATTTCGGGAGACGTGCATTGGGGTGAACTGTCACGACTGCAGGCCCCCAACTGCTATCCACTGTATGATCTCACGGCCAGCGGCCTGAATCACGACTGGGATCGCCTCGAACCCAACGGCAATCGGCTGGGCGAAGCGTGTATGGACTTTCATTTTGGAATGCTGGAGATTACCTGGAGTAAGACTCCGTCAGTCCAGCTAAGAATCCATGATATGACGGGGCGTTCCAGAGTACGGCGAACCGTCCGACTCAGTGAGCTGAAATTCTGACTCGGCCGATAGACCCGCAACCGTCAAACGCGGTCGGAAAAGGCAACTGGCAAATGAAATACTGGTTAAAAAAAGCGGCTGTGTGGCTGGGCCTGCCATTGCTGGCACTGCTGCTGGCAGGTGTCGGCGTTTACTGGTACTGGGCCATGGCCCCTTATCGGCTGACGGCCGATGTCCGGTATGGAACCCGCGATCAGACGCCGCTGCTGCTGGATGTCTTCACGCCTCCGAAACAGAACGGAGCAGCCGTATTGATGATGGTCAGCGGGGGCTGGAAGTCAGGAGCCGGTTCTGTCAGACCTTTACTGTTCGCTCCGTTCCTGCGGCGCGGCTACACGATCTTCGCAATTCGACATGTTTCACAGCCGGACTGCACCATCAGCGGAATTGTGGAAGATGTTGGCAAAGCCGTCCGATTTGTTCGCAGCCATGCCGCCGAGTATGCAGTCGATCCGCAGCGGTTCGGTGTCATCGGCGGCAGTTCGGGCGGACATCTCTCGCTCATGCTGGGAACCCGCGGCGGACCGGGGGATGCTGCCGCTGAACAGCCTGTCGATCGCGAATCCAGTGCTGTGCAGTGTGTGGCCTGTTTCTATCCACCGACAGATCTGCTGAATCTTGGCCAGTCAACCGAAAACCCTGGCGACGGCGGGCCCCCGAAAAGTTTTCGCAAAGCTTTCGGACAACAGGCAGAATCCATGGACGGATGGAAGTTGCTGGGGCGCGAGCTGTCGCCGATTTATCACATCACTCCGCAGATGCCACCCACTCTGATCGTGCACGGCGATGCAGACACCCTGGTGCCCCTCGATCAGTCTCAGCGGTTTGCCGCCGAAGCCACAAAACAGGGGGCAGTCGTGCGGCTGGAAGTTCGGCCCGGCAAAGGTCATGGCTGGCCCACCATGATCCTCGACATCCTCGAATTTGCCCGCTGGTTTGACCAGCACCTCCCGGGTCAGCCAGCAGCCGGGACCAGGTAATATGTCCAGACAGTCCAGCCACGCTGACAGCTCTGAAAGCCTGCGTCGGGATGCCCGACAGATCTGGCAGGCAGCCGTGGCGGCAGCCGACTCACAAACCGCCGTTTCCAGCCACGTTCGACTGAATGCTGCCGGTCTGCAAATTGCCGGCCACACGCTCGACCCGACACGGATCAGGCGAGTGGTGGCTGTTGGAGCTGGCAAAGCCGGTGCCGGAATGGCTGCCGGACTCGAGGCTGCGCTGTCGGGAACGCCCCTCTTCGACAAATTGACAGGCTGGGTCAATGTTCCTGAAAACTGTCTCCGGCCCCTGCAGCGCATTCGGCTGCATGGCGGCAGGCCAGCAGGGATTAATGAACCGACACAGCAGGTACTGGACGGCACAGATCAAATCCTCGGGCTGGTTCGCAGCTGCACGCCCGACGACCTCTGCATCATGCTGCTTTCCGGTGGTGGCAGTGCCCTGCTCTGCCGACCTGTCCCTGGAATTTCTCTGGCAGACAAGCTGGCAGTTACCAGGCTGCTGTCCCGCAGCGGAGCTCCGATCCACGAATTAAACCTCGTTCGCACGCAGTTGTCACTGGTCAAAGGTGGACGCCTTGCGGCAGGCTGTCGAGCTCAGCTGCTGGTGACTCTGGCAATTTCCGATGTGATGGGCGATCCGCCGCAGGTCATTGGCTCGGGGCCCACTGTTCCGACAAATTCACAGCCTTCTGCCGCACTTGAAATTCTCGCCCGCCGAGGATTGCTGGAGAAACTTCCGCCGGCTGTACTGCAGCTGCTCCTGAAGTCAGTGGACGCGGCGGCAGAAGCGATCTCGGTACCACTGGCATGGCAGCTGGTTGCCAGTAACGCCGATTCACTGCAGGCAGCGGCCCGACAGGCAGAAAAGCTGGGTTATCACGTTGCTGATATTCTCCGCGATGTGCAGGGCGATGCCGCCGCCGCCGGAATCGCTTTTCAGCGGCGGCTGCAGACACTGAACCAGCAGGCGAACGGTCAGCCTGTCTGTCTGCTCGCCGGAGGCGAAACCACTGTCAATCTGGCTTCTGCAAAAGATCACCCCGGTCTCGGCGGCAGAAATCAGGAGTTTATTCTGGCTGCGGCTCAGGCTGCGGTCGCAGGCCTGACGCAGCACACAACGAACAACACGACGAACCATCTGCACAACTGGGTTCTGCTGAGCGGCGGGACCGACGGTGAAGACGGACCAACTGATGCCGCCGGAGGTATCCTTGATGATCAGGTGGTCGGCAGCATGCTGTCAGCCGGAATCAATCTGCAGGACATCCTGACCCGCCATGATTCGTGGACTGCACTGAATTCTGTGGGCGCCCTGCTTCGCACCGGCGCGACTCATACAAACGTTATGGACATCGCCGTCGGCCTGATACGCCCCTGAACAGCCGGCTCAGATGGCAGAAAACGGCGCTGAGGCGGAACTCTGGGCTGCTTTGCGGTTCCGACGCGTGGCACCGCAGAGATTCAGCGGACGTTGATTTGACTTCCCCAGCCGGACGACGTTCAATGGGTGGTTTCGGTTGGTCGTGAGAGCCCCAGCAGGGCTGCCGCAAACTGACCATTTGCTCGGAATAAGGCATGCCACGGTTTGATTTGATTGCCACCGCCACGTTTGGCCTTGAATCGGTGGTGGCTCGTGAACTTGAGCGGCTGGGCTATACCGGTCTTCGCGTTGTTGACGGCAAGGTACATTTTCAGGGTGACGAGCGTGACATTGCTCGCTGCAATCTCTGGCTGCGCAGTGCCGATCGACTGCTGATTCGAGTCGGCGAATTTCCAGCACCGGATTTCGATGCTCTGTTCGATCAGACAAAGGCCCTGCCATGGTCCGACCTGCTGCCCGTTGACGCCAAATTCCCCGTAGCCGGTCGCAGCGTACTGTCACGGCTGCATGCCGTACCGGCGATCCAGGGAGCCGTCAAAAAGGCCATCGTGGAAAGCCTGAAGCGAACCTACCAGCGATTCCGTTTTGACGAATCGGGTTCCACATTTCAAATTGAAGTGTCGCTTTTGCGTGATGTGGCCACCCTGACTATCGACACCAGCGGAGATGGTCTGCATAAGCGTGGTTATCGGGAATTTGTAGGGGCCGCGCCGCTCCGCGAAACTATGGCAGCGGGCCTGATCCAGCTCAGCTACTGGAACCGCGATCGTCAGTTTGTCGATCCGTTCTGCGGCAGCGGGACACTGCCCATCGAAGCTGCCATGATTGGACGAAATATTGCACCTGGAATTGGCCGTTCGTTTGCAGCCGAAGACTGGCGGTGGCTCGATCGCCGTATCTGGCGTGAAGTCCGCACGGAAGCTCGTGACCTGCGACAGCCGCGGATGGTCCTGCCAATCCTCGGATTTGATCATGATCCATCTGCCATTCGGCTGTCAGAAAAGGGGGCCAACGAAGCGGGGGTGGCCGGAGACATCCAGTTTCGCTGCCAGGAAGTCAGCGACTTTCGCACAAATGCTGAATACGGAGTCGTGATTACCAATCCGCCATACGGAGAACGGCTTGGTGATCCGGAAGAAGTTGCGGCAGTTTATCGGGAACTGGGCCGAGTCACGGCTTCGCTGCCCACATGGGGCGTCTATGTAATCACCTCGAACCGAGGATTTGAGCAGCAGTTTGGACGCCGCGCTCCGCGACGCCGAAAACTGTTCAACGGGCGCCTCGAATGCCAGTTTTATCAGTACCCCGGGCCGCCGCCACGTCGCACTGACGGCACCGCAGACACCGCACCCGACACAGCCGACGTCGCAGCTGAGGAGGCCCCCGAAAACGCGCCGCAGCCAGTTGTCGCCCTGACAGAACCACAACAGATCTGGCAAACCAGCGAATGGCTGCAGCAGGCACAGTTAATGCTGGACTCCTGGAAACGCCTCACAGGAAACGAACTGCTGGAACGCAGCGATGACCCGCTCGATGAGGCTCGGCGGCTGTACCACGCCCCCTTCGTCGTTGTGTCCCACGGGACTCAGGCAGACCCCATTCTGAACTACGGCAATCTGGCTGCACAGCAGTTGTGGGAAATGGACGCTCTGACCCTGACGTCAACCCCCTCCCGCCTCACGGCCGAACCAATGCATCGGGACGAACGCGCCGAAATGATGGCGCGGGCACAGCGAGACGGTTTTGTTGACGACTACCGCGGCATACGGATCAGCCGTACAGGCAAACGGTTTTTGATTGAAAAAGCCGTCATCTGGAATCTGCAGGACGTTTCGGGCAGACGACTGGGGCAGGCAGCCACATTCAGCCACTGGCAGCCGCTCGATCCGGGTCCCGCACCGGCAGACTCTGCCGAAACACGCGTTGCCCCGGAAGCATCAGACTGATAGGATTGGGGAAAGTTCCGTCAGCAGTGACCGGCAGGGATGCCGCTGGACAGCCATGGAGTCGGCAGTGAGTGCAAGAAAGCGACCAAGTCTGCGAGTACTGTTCGTAGACGACGAAAATTCAATCGCCGAACTGATGCGGGACGAGCTGCCGCGTATGGGGCATGTGGCTGTCATCTGCCAGTCCCCGGGCGCCGCCATCGAAGCTGCTCGCAAAAACGTTTTTGACGCAGCCATCATCGATTTGCGGATGCCAGGCGGCAGCGGCTGGGATGTGATTGACTTTCTGCGTCAGAATTCGCCTGAGACTGCCTGCGTCATCAGCACCGGGCACGGGGATCGGGACGCTGCGATTCGCGCCATTCGCATGGGGGCCTATGACTTCCTGCCAAAACCGGTATTGCTGTTCGAAATCGGCAATGTGCTGGATCGGATTGCCGAGAAAAAATCTCTGCAAAATCGTGCACTTGCCCTGGAGACTCGCCTGCAGCGTGCTGAAGGCCGGGCAGATCTGGTCGGCACTTCAGCTCCAATGATGCGAGTTCAGAAACTGATCGATCGCATCGCGCCGACAGATTCCGCCGTACTCATTCTGGGTGAAACGGGTACCGGCAAAGAGATGGTGGCACGCCGTATTCACGAGCAGAGCGAACGCAGTCGTGAACCATTCGTGGCGGTGAACTGCGGAGCCATTCCCGAGAACCTCGTTGAAAGCGAACTGTTCGGACATCGTCGCGGTGCTTTCACCGGGGCAGACTCGAATCGCACAGGGCTCTTTGAAGTCGCCAATGGTGGCACGCTGTTCCTCGACGAACTCGGCGAACTGGACCGGGCTATGCAGGTCAAGCTCCTGCGATTCCTCGAATCCGGTGAAATCCGCCGCGTTGGTGAAAACGAACCGGTGCACGCCGACGTCCGGATTGTCTGTGCGACCAACCGCGAACTGCAGCAGATGGTGCAGCAGGGACAGTTCCGCGAAGACCTTTACTTCCGCATCAATACATTCGAAATTTACCTGCCTCCGCTGCGCGAGCGTCTGGATGACATACCAGCCCTGGCCCTGCACCTGATTGCTCGGCATCTAAAACGTGACACGGTACCTGCTTCCATGGTACCGCCCGAAACCATTCGGGCATTGCAGTCTCACAGCTGGCCCGGGAATATTCGCGAGCTGGCGAACGTCCTGGAACACGCCCTGATTCTGTCGGACGGCCAGGTTTTGCTGCCCTCTGACCTGCCTCGCACACTCCGCAAAGCCTCCGCCGAAGACGGCGAACGAGCCGGCATGCCGACGGTGGCAGGGACTGTCACGGCAGCACCCGCAGCACCCGCGCCCCTGAAAACACTGCGGCAGATGGAAGAGGACATGATCTGGCAGGCTCTGGAACGCCACAAGGGCGACAAACCGGCTGCCGCAAAAGACCTCGGCATTGCCCTGAAAACTCTCTACAACAAACTGACTCAGCTCACAGAACAGAGAAATGCGGGATAATCGCGACATTTCGGGCGTTCAATCCGCCGCCGAATCACACGTAGCAGCCCGAAAACACCGCCTGGACTTTTCAAACGGTCTCGATTTCGTCAAGATCTGACGCTTTTCAGATTCTTGCGCGGCCCGGAAACTCAGCGCTCCGCCCCGCCTGCCACCTCGCACCCCCTACCATACTCTTCTCGCCGGAATTATCCGGAATCCCATTCTGAAGCAGGAGATCTCTCGCATGTCAAATACCGCACCGAAACTGCACAACGCCATGTGGCCCGGACTTGTCGGCAAAGGCGATGGCCCCGGACAGGAACCACCCATCAGCCTTGAACGCATGCTTCAGCTGACTGCCGCCGCCAGTGTCAACGGTCAAAAATTCGACGGTATCGACTACTTCCTCTTCCTGCCTCACACAAATCCAGAAGCCAGCGATTCCGAACTGCATCGCATCGCAGATCAGATCGCCAGCTACGGATTTAGTGTCGGATCACTGGTGGCACCCGTCTGGCCGGGCACCGTCGGAGACTCCGCCATGGGCGACGACGCGGCCCGCGAAAAGTTCATGAATGCAGTCCGGATGGCCTGCCGCATCGCCAATATCTTTGAACAGCACGGCGTTCGAAAATATGGCGTGATTCGTATCGATTCGGCTGAATTCGGCGTTGCTCGGTGGCGCGAAAATCCCAAAACAAACACCTCCAAAATCGCCGGCACCTTCCGCGAAGCCGCAAAGATTGCAGCCGACCACGGACAGCGACTGGCTGCTGAAGGTGAAATCTGCTGGGCCGGGATGCACAGCTGGAAAGATATGCTGAACCTGCTGGAAGAAGTAGACATGCCCGAAACACTGGGCTTCCAGGCAGACCTCGCTCACACATACCTGTATCTGCTCGGATACAACGCCCCCGAGTGCGCGCTCGTAAAAGAAGGTTACTCAGAAGAAGATTTCTGGGCCGCCTATGCCAACATGACCGACAAACTGCGTCCCTGGACCATCGACTTCCACGTGGCTCAAAATGATGGACAGGTACACGGGGCCGGATCACACGACAAAACAGGCAAGCATTGCCCGGCCGATGATCCAAACGGACGACTCGACATCGTTCGCTGTGCCGGTTACTGGCTCCAGGGCGCCGCAGAACGCGGCATCCGGCACATCTGCTGGGATGGCTGCATGTTCCCCAACGAGACTCTCGAAAAAATCTCCACCTGGAACACCATCCTCGATGTCATGATTCGTGTTCGCGAGGCACATGGCTGGAAGTGATCAACGCATCCGCCACCTGAATTTCTCACGTCTCTCTTCTGATTTCCCTGAAAGTCCCCACAATGTCACAATTGAAACCCCTGAATATCGGTGTGATTGGCTACGGCTTCATGGGCCGCACACACTCAAATGGCTACAAGCGAGTCAACGATTTCTTTCCTGAACTGGGACATCGTCCTGTACTGAAAGCCATCTGCGGACGCAGCGAAGAACAGCTCCGCAAATTCGCCGATCAGTGGCAGTACGAATCCACGGAAACCGATTGGCG
>Ga0172372_10006271_pt1 | contig 16233 bp, 12 predicted proteins | sample LakKiv5m_2_FD_114544 | JGI IMG/M metagenome (GOLD analysis project Ga0172372, IMG submission 114544) | Freshwater microbial communities from Kabuno Bay, South-Kivu, Congo - kab_092012_9.5m | ecosystem: Environmental > Aquatic > Freshwater > Lake | place: Democratic Republic of the Congo...
ATAATCAGTCAAACCTGGCGTGACAAACTAATATAAACGATGAAATGAGCATGAGGCGGTCACGCAAAACACAATGATTATTTCTCATGCGAATTCCATATGGCCTTAAAAAACCAGTCACGCAGCGCATGAGGAACTAAAAATATACATATGAAATGAGCATGAGGCGGTCACACAAAAAACCATGATTATTTCCCATGCGAATTCCATATGACCATAGAAAATTAGTCACGCAGCGCGTGACAATTTAAAAATAAACATATGAAACTTGTTCCAACAAATGAAATTTCCCGGTGGGATGCATACACGATAGATCAAAGTCCTATAAAATCACATATTTTAATGGAGCGGGCAGCTCATGCTGTTTTTTTATGGCTTGACCGGAAATTCGAAAAAAAAGGTGCCTATGTGGTAATTTGTGGCCCCGGCAACAACGGAGGCGATGGATTGTGTATTGCAAGGATGCTTTCGTTAAAAGGGAGAAAAGTTGAGGTGTGGTATATGGACATGAAACAGCCCTCTGCCGATAATCAATTGAATATGGATCGATTGCATTCATGCAGACAGGTAATCTGTCGGACTATTGCTGCAGTTGATAAGCTTCCAGGTATACCTGATGATTATATTATAGTGGATGCCTGGATGGGGACAGGGTTCAGAGGTCAATGGGAAGGATTGTGGATGAAAAAAGTCACACTTATAAACAACTTACCCAATATGCGTATATCTGTAGATGTTCCAAGTGGAATTTTTGATCTGTTTGGCGATTCCTCATTGGCGGTAAAGGCTGATTTTACGCTTACATTTCAGCAGCCAAAGAAGTCTTTTTTTTATCCATGTTCTGCGCGATACACTGGTAAATGGATTGTGCTTGATATAGGATTGCACCCGGGTTTTCTTGCTGCAAATGTCACCACGATGAGGTGGACAGAGGCTAAGTTCCTGAAAAACTGGATTATTGAAAAAGATACTTTTTTGCACAAAGGTCTGGGTGGGCATGCATTGATTATAGCGGGAAGTAAGTATATGCCAGGCGCGGCAGTGTTGGCTGTTGAAGCTTGTGCTGCCACAGGTGCAGCGCTGGTAAGTTATAAAGTTCCTGATGAAGCCAGAGCATCTTTGGCCGGCAGATTGCCAGAAGCTATGGTGGCTCCCTGGGCTGATTCAGATAAATGTCCTCTTGAAAACTTTTTGGATAAGGTTGATGTCATCGGCATAGGTCCTGGTCTTGGGCATCAAACCGATGCTCTGGAATTGGTAAAATCCGCATTGAACTGCCGAAAACCTCTGGTACTTGATGCAGATGCTCTAAATCTGATTTCCCAACATCCTCAATTGCTTGCACAAATTCCTGCAAATACAATACTTACACCGCATCCGGGTGAGTTTAGCAGATTATTCGGTGTTTTTGAAAACGAAATTTCAAGGGATGAGGTTGCAAGTCGAGAGGCTGTAAAGCGAAAAATTATCATTGTGCTAAAAGGCGCTTACACCAGAATTTTTATGCCTTCGGGAGAACTTTGGTTCAACACTACAGGTAATCCCGGAATGGCCAAGGGTGGTACCGGCGATGTGCTTACAGGAATGATTACAGCTTTACTGGCTCAGGGATATTCGCCTGAAAGATCAGCTGTTTTGGGAACATTCCTCCATGGTAAAGCCGGGGATATTGCTTCAGTCAGAAAAACGCCATACGCCATGAGTGCAGCAGATGTACTTTCTTTCATTTCAGCATCCTGGGAATATTTGTCGCAAAATCATTGATACAGTATTGTGGCAATTTGGTTTTTGTATAAAATAAAATGAGTTATTTTTCAGCTTAATTTCATATTTTTGAATCGGTTTTTTGATATGAGAACTGTAGGGTGGGGTTGTGAGGAAGGTTAGATTTTTGGGCTGGACTTCTGTCCGTTTAGTTTGGCATGCACCACACAGGTTTTCTGAGTTTAATCGCCTATATTAGCTTCCGGTGTTTCGAAGCAAAGATATTTATAAAGATTATATCTTATGTAATAGGAGCAGACGTAAGCACGTAAAATATTAACTATAACCCTTACCTCTTTTGTTTTTTCAAAACGAATGCATAGATACTTATGACATCCAAAAATATTGTCATTCTTTCAGGGGCAGGAATAAGTGCTGAAAGTGGGATAAGTACATTTAGAGATGCCGGCGGTCTCTGGGAAGGGCATGACATTATGGAAGTAGCGTCACCTCAGGGATGGGAAAAGAATTCCGAACTGGTACTCGATTTTTACAATAAACGTCGGCGACAATTGTCTGAGGTGGTGCCGAATGAAGGGCATATAGCACTCACCAGGCTGGAGCAAAAATATCGTGTGACCATCGTTACCCAGAATGTTGATGATTTGCACGAGCGTGCTGGCTCAAAAAATATTATCCATTTGCATGGTGAACTCAAAAAAGTAAGAAGTACAAAGGATCAACGATTAGTTTATAGCTGGGAACGTGATTTGAATCCTGGTGACAGGTGTTCTTTAGGAAGTCAGTTGAGACCACACATTGTCTGGTTTGGCGAGGAAGTTCCGCTTTTGCAGTATGCGGCATCCCTTTGCAGCATGGCAGATATATTTATAATCGTAGGTACATCACTGCAGGTTTATCCCGCAGCCGGACTGACAGCCTGTGTGCAGGAAAGCGTACCGGTATATTATGTTGACCCAAATCCAAATGTTAATCATGAATTATCAGTTGTCAGGAATCTTCATATGATAAAGGAAACAGCTGCTAATGGTATTCCAAAACTCGTTGATATGCTAATAACTGATGATGTCTGACCAGCGAGCTAAAATTCTGCCCGATGCCTTTATCTCCCAGATGGAAAATCTCCTTGGGAAAGCTGAAGTGATGGCATTTCTGGAAAGCTTACATGAGCACCCTCCTGTGAGTATACGCTTACATTCGAAAAAGGCATCTGCTGGCAGTATACTGGAAGATAGGGTTCCCTGGTGTCCATGGGGTAGATATTTACCCGAAAGACCTTTGTTTACACTGGATCCGGAGTACCACGCAGGGGCTTATTATGTACAGGAAGCAGCTTCCATGTTTATATGGCAGGTCATGGAGCAAATGTTTCAGGATAACAATGATGTAAAAATTCTGGATCTTTGCGCGGCACCCGGAGGAAAAAGTACTTTAATAGCTTCCTATTTGCATGGGCGGGGCTTACTGGTATCCAATGAAGTCATAAAGAACAGGTCCCAGATTTTACGTCAAAATATTATCAGGGAAGGGTGGCCAAATACGGTTGTAACATGCAATGACCCTGCGGACTTCAAAGTTTTAGGGTCTCATTTTGATGCTGTTTTTGTGGATGCGCCATGTTCAGGAGAAGGTATGTTTCGCAAGGATCCCAATTCAGTGAGTCACTGGAGTACAGACGCTGTACATCAGTGTACGATGAGACAAAAACGTATACTGAGTGATATTCTACCTGTGGTAAAACCTGGTGGCTACATCATCTACAGCACTTGTACGTATAATGAAGAAGAAAATATCCGTCAGGTATCATGGATGATTAAAACGCATTCTCTGAAAAGTATCCCGCTGGATATTTCACCTTTTTCAGGCATAATTCCTGTATATCTGGAGGATTGCGTAGGATATCAGTTTTTACCGCACCGTACCAGATCTGAAGGTTTTTTTATAGCTGTTTTGCAAAAAAATAACGAAGAATATTCACCACCAAATGTAAAACCCAGGAAATCGATACTACATGCTACAAAGGAAGAAATGGGCTATTTCAAATCATGGAACTATGATAACGGGTTGGGTATATACAAGAATCATTTATCCAGGTTGATGTTTTTTCCTGATAAGTATATTGCTGATGCCGAAAAATTATTAAATTCTTTGTATGTTGTCCATTGTGGGCTTGAAATTGGTGCTTTTAAGGGTAAGGATCTGGTGCCTTCTCATGAACTTGCCTATATGTCGGATGCAAAAAAATATTTCAACAATTGGAAGGTTAACCGGGAGGAGGCACTACGATTTTTGAAGAAAGAAATTTCAGAAACAACTAATCCGGCCATTGGATGGCAATTGGTTACCTTTAATGGAAATGGATTAGGTTGGGTAAAAAATCTTGGGACGCGATTGAACAATTACCTTCCGCAGGAGTATATTATAAGGATGTCTTTGGATAATCCCGGAGCAGGCTCCTCACCAACGTAGTATATTTTAAGATAAATTTTTAATGCACAATGCCACATAGGCTGATAACTTTGCTCTTTACTTTTCTATTTCCGGTGTTGCTATCAGCACAGATTTCCGGACGTATAACAGATTCAAAGGGTATACCACTGCCATATGCCACTGTATACGTAGATGGAACTACCACGGGAACTGTAAGCAATGAGGATGGTCATTATGAATTAAATCTGGAACGTAAGGGCAGGTATACTATTGTTTTTCAGTACATTGGATATCAAAGGAGGGAGATGGAAATTGATTATAAAACATCCCCTGTGCAGTTGAATGTTGTACTTGAAGAAGATGTTCTGTTGCTGGAGGAGGTGGTTATCGCTGCTGACCGGGAGGATCCAGCATACAGAATTATTCGGGAAGCTATTAAAAAGAGGTCTTATTATAAAAGAAAAATAAAAAGTTATGAAGCCGATTTATACGTCAAAGGGCTTGTAAAAGTACTTGGTGCTCCGGATAAAATTTTGGGAAATGAGGTTGGAAATATGGGAGGTGTTCTGGACTCTTCGCGGCAGGGTATCATTTATTTGAGCGAATCTAAATCGATATTGTACTTTCAGCAACCTGACCAATTGAAGGAGGTCATGGTTTCTTCTGTCAAATCCGGAGACAATACGCTTTTCACAGCCAATCAGTTTTCCATGGCCGACTTTAATCTGTACGATAATTACCTGAATTTTGGCAGATCTGTAGTCTCTCCGATTGCTGAAACAGCGCTAAATCACTACGCATATGTGCTTGAAAATATGATTCTGGATAAATCAGGAGCTACCGTATTCAAAATTAAAGTGACGCCTAAAGAATCGAATGCTCCCTTGCTTCATGGATATATTTATATTGTTGATGAATTGTGGAATATTCACAGCGCAGATTTTCATATAAAAGGCATGAATCTCAAATCGCAGTTTGTTGATACAATAGCCTTTAAACAAATTTATTTGCCGGTAAAAAAAGACACATGGTGCCTGTTTCATCAGAATGTGACCTTTAAGGCATCATTTTTAGGTTTTTCTGCTGGAGCCAATTTTACTTATGTTTTTTCTGACTATAAGCTTGACAGGGATTTAACGGAAATTTTTAAAAATTCGGAGACGTTTAGAGTTGAAGAAGATGCTCTCAAAAGAGATTCCACGTTTTGGGCAAAAATCAGACCGGTACCTCTGACCAGAGAGGAGCAATTTGATTATGTGCGTAAAGATTCCTTAAGTAAAATCTGGAATTCTGAGGCCTACCGCGATTCTATGGATCGAAAAAGCAATAAATTACAAGTCTCTGATATAGCTTTGGGATATACTTACAGAAATTCCTTTCGAAACTATACCATAAGTTACCCAAGCCCATTATCCACGCTGAGATTCAATGCTATGGAGGGCTTCAATTTAAATGTAGATGCCAATTACACTTGGAGTGATTCTACTAATAAAAGGCTTATAATCAACCCTTTGTACAGGCAGGGTTTTTCAGATAAAGTCATTAAGCCGGCATTGCATATCAATTACAGATTTGACAATGTAGCGTTGGGAGAATGGTACTTTAACATAGGCAGATCCGCTGTTCAGTTTGATGAGCGCAATCCTGTTTCTCTCCGCGGAACAACCTACAACTCTTTGTTTTATAAAGCAAACCGGATTCGCTTATATCTTAAAGATTACATAACACTTGGATATCGCCAGGAAATAATCAATAGCCTTTACCTGGATGCCAGGGCAGAATGGACAAAGCGTCGGGAGATGCTCAAAAAAACAGAATACAGTTTAAGTTACCCGCGCCTGAGATATCCGGAAAATATACCCAATGAATTTGTTCCGCCCTCTGCTTATGGCGAGAATACGTACATCTTGCTAAAGCTCAGCCTGAGATGGAGGCCCGGACAAACTTACAGCAGTTATCCCTATGTCAGAATTCGAACCAATTCGCGATGGCCGGAAATTAAGCTCGACCACAGACTTGGTATATCACTGGATAATCGTTCTTCCTCATGGCTGAACGGAATGATAACGATTCGTGATACATATATGGGTGCCGGATTGTGGGGGTATGCAAATTACCAGTTGCAGTTTGGGTCAAGCATTTGGGGGCAACCTTCATACTTTGCAGATTATTTTCATATCATAGGTAATGAATTTACCTATCCCATAGATCCTGACTTTGCCTCTTTTAATCTGATGCCTTTTTATCGTTTTAGTACAACTTCAACTTTTTTTACAGGCCATTACAGGCATCACTTTAATGGTTTTATTGAAGACAAAATACCCGGGTTTAATAAGACACCATTAAAATTTGTAACAGGCTTAAGCGCTATGTGGAGCAACGAATACAAGTGGTATGGCGAATTTACTTTTGGTATTGAGAACATAACGATTGGTCCTTTAGTTTTAGGAGGTATTGAGTATTCAGTGGCACTATATAACGATAAAATTTTTGATCATGGCCCTGTTGTGCGTTTGTCACAGCTTTTTGGCCTTTGATACAATTTTGATTTAAGACATTGCTGTTTATCAGATACTACAATGATGAAAAAGTTCCTGAGAGAAGTTGTCATAAAAACCGGATTTGCTAGGAGTCATGCTAAAGCCTTGGACCCAGACCAGGTCTCTGATTACATAATTGCAAAAGGACTCAGGAGGTTAATTATCGTGCTTCGCCACAATATCAAGGATTTTCTGCTAATTGGTGTTGGGATTACATCTGCTACGTTTGGTTTAAAGGGATTTATTCTTCCAAATCAGTTTATAGATGGCGGAGCCACGGGCATATCACTTCTGTTGCATACACTTTTTGAAATTCCGTTTGCTTTGTTGATTCTTTTGGTCAATATACCTTTTGTTTTTCTGGCTCATCAGGTTGCGGGAAAAGAATTTGCTATTAAAACCATTATTGCCATTGCTGGTCTTGCTATTGCATTGACATTAGTTGAATTTCCAGATATTACCAATGACAAATTGCTTGTAGCTATATTCGGTGGGTTTTTTCTGGGTGCCGGCATTGGCTTTGCTGTCAGGGGAGGTGCAGTAATAGATGGCACGGAGGTTTTGGCTATCTCTATCAGTAGAAAGGTTGGAGCTACCATGGGCGATATTATCACTATCATAAATATTTTGATTTTTTCGGCAGCTGCATATTTTCTTAGTGTGGATACAGCGCTTTATTCGATGGTAACTTACATTGCTGCCTCCAAATCACTGGATTTTATTGCTGAAGGAATCGAAGAATATATCGGCGTGACAATTGTTTCCAACCATTGTGACGAGATAAAAGACATGATCTTTTATAAGCTTGGCAGGGGAGTGACAATTTATAACGGGAAGCGTGGATTTGGAAAAAGGGGACAGAATAAGGATATGGATATAATTTATACTGTCATCACCAGGCTGGAAATCAATAAAATGTATACAGAACTCGAAAAGATAGAACCTTCGGCCTTTGTTGTCATGACCAGCGTAAAGGATACCAAAGGTGGTATGATTAAAAAAAGGCCACTAAAGCATCATTAAAAAAAATCTAAACCCTTGATTTCAATTCTATTCAGAGTGATGTATAAAAAGACCTGATGCAGCTTTTTTATAAAAAAAACTTATGCTGGCTTTCTTGTTTTTGGGACGGTTTTCATTTGGATAATATCTACCAGGAAGGCAAAAGCCATAGAGAAATAGATATAACCTTTCGGAATTTCAAAATGTAGCCCCTCCGCAATTAGAGACACCCCGATCATCAGCAGGAAACTAAGTGCCAGAATCTTAAAGGACGGGTGTTTTCGGATAAAATTGCTGATTGGTCCGGAAGCAATAAGCATAATGATCACGGTTACGACAACCGCAGTATACATGACCCACAATTCATTCACCATACCAACTGCCGTAATAATAGAGTCGACTGAAAAAACAAGATCCAGTATTATGATTTCCATCAACAGACTTCGGAAGGATGCCTTCTTTGGTGTATGAGGTTTTTCTTCCATGGCGATTTCCGTTTTTTGGTAAATCTCCTTGGTGCTTTTGTAAATCAAAAACAACCCACCAGCTAACAGGATCAATCCTTTTCCTGTAAATTCAATATCAAATAAGGTAAAAAGTCCGTGATCAAGCTTTAAAATCCATGATATAAAACCCAGAAGAACCAGCCTCATGACCATAGCCAATAATATTCCGTAAAGTCTTAGTTTCTTTCGGTTTTCTTCCGGTAACTTGTCAGAAAGAATGGAAATGAAAATAATATTATCAATACCTAAAATGACCTCCAGTACGATCAATGTAATCAGTGGAATTAAAGCGTCCAGCATTTATTATTTTTTTAGTGCCGCAAAATTACTTGAAATAAAACAATATTTCGTCTTATCTTTCTTTGTAACTTTTGTAGCGGAGATGTGGTTCAGACTCTTTTAATTTTGCAGTATAAATTTTATACCAATGGAAGTAGAAAAATTAATTGCCGAAAATCAGGGCACCATAGTTGATGTACGAACTCCGGGAGAATATTTGGGAGGACATGTTGCAGGATCCATTAATATACCATTGAATGAAATTCCAGCTCGGCTCGAGGAAATAGCCACTTTAAAGGCACCGCTTGTTTTGTGTTGTGCTTCAGGAAACCGAAGTGGTCAGGCGACCTTGTTTTTAAAAGAGCTTGGTCTGGATTGCTACAATGGCGGTTCCTGGATGAATGTGAATTATCTTCAGTCTATGGCAATGCAATAGTAAATTTCCTCGGGTATGATATGCCATTGAAAGGGTTAAACCTCATTGGTTAAGTGCCGGAGTTGAATTGTAGGGAAAGGCAAAGTTCTGATTTAAATTATTTTGAGATATCTTTCAGCCAAATCCCTTCACAGAAAGGACTTGTTCATCAGATTGCTGTCAGTAAAATCCAATCTTTACGAACAATTATTTTGCCGTTTCTGCGGATAAAGCAGTAGTGGCAGTATCATGTATAATTTTGATCAGGGAGTGTTCACCTGTGGCATCGAGTCTAAGTTCCCATACCATGACCCCTGCCAGGTTTTTGTCAATGGCCAGTTTGGTTTTAAGCGATATGGTCTTTTTTCCATTGTAAAAATGTCCGTTCCAGAAATCCTCCTCCGGATTCGCACCGGATTCGAGCAGTTTGCTATATCCAAATCCGTATTGACCGTGTCCTTTTTTAGCATACAACGGCAGACCCAGCACGCATTTTTCGGCGGGAAGATTTCGCTCTCGAAGCCAGAAGTCAATACTTTCTGTCGCCAGGGAATAAGGAGAATGATGGATAATACTATCCGCGAGATAATCTCCGTCATAGGCCATTAGATTGACCCAGTCCAAAAAGGGGAAAACGGATTCCCGGATTCCGTAACCTGTTTTTCCATGACTGATGACGGCACAACTCAGTTCTTTTTGCATGTGATGCAGGGCCTGTTGTAAATCTCTGCACAATAATACGAAGTCATCAGCAGATCTGTGATCAGGATCGGGGTACTCCCAGTCGAGGTCTATGCCATCAAATCCAAAATCCTGCACTGCTTTGAGGCTGCTTGCCATAAAACGAAGCCTTCCAACAGATGTTTCTGCCATGCGATGAAACCTGCTGTCGTCGCCACCGCCGTCTCCGATACCCCAGCCACCAATGGAAAGGAAAACCTTTACGCCCAGGCCATGTGACCTGTTTATCAAAGCTTTAATATACTCGCGGTTTTCAATGGTTTCAAGGGTGTCGCCTGTTTTGGCAGGTATCGCAAATGAATAATTGATATGCGTCAGATACTCAAATGGTATTGTTTCAAGAGGCGTGTTGGGCGTAGTGTAGGCTATTTTTTTAAACGTTTGCTGGCTGTAACCCGATGTCAGAAATAAGGAAAAGATGATGGTAATTAAATGTTGCATCTGATGATATTATTTGAGAATATTTTTTTCACGTACAAGTTGTCTATATCCGGATTTTCATACACTTTCGCTGGGTTGGGATTTATTGTTGAATAAATCAATTTTGATCATTTTTAATGCTCCTGACAACGCAGAAACCTCTTAAAGATGAATAACTCTTACCAACTAGGATACAAAAATATACATTTACTTTTAGTCATGGATTTATTTTTATTTCGTCAATATCTTTGTGGAGGAGATGTCTTAGATTTTAAGTTTCATTTTTTAATGAATGAGCTTTTATATTATCATACAATCTTTTGATATAATCTTCAATGTTATTTTTAATGTACTTCTCTTACTTTTTTTCCTGCAGCTGAAATGAGCATGACGCCATTAAATTTATAAATATGTATGACTCATGCGAATTCCATTTGGCATTAAATCAAATCACGCAGCGCGTGATGAACTATAAGCAACAAATGAAAAAAGTAAGCAAAAAAAAGCCGCGGCTGTTTTTATTTTTTAACGCCAAAATTCCTCAGAAATTACTAAACAAAAAAAAACTCGCCCCTGGTGGTTTATGGTTGTATTAAGTTTACTGATTAATCGTTTTCCGGCTTTGAATTATTGGTTCGTCTGGGCTCGAACAGTTTTTTGTTTTTAACGCCATTTCTGAGTTTTTTGGCTAAAATAAAAAAGGCCGAAATTTTGTAAGTCATTGATATTTAGAGATTAATTTCACGCAATTCCTATACCCTAAAAAATCCTAGGTCATAGGTGCCCAGGTCAACAAAAAAACTATCGTTGCACATGACGTAGGTTTACAGGTCTCATGGATTTGGATTATCGCATTTTATTATCATAACATAATAAAAAACATTATTTTACGTTGGTCTAATAATTCAATACATCAATTCAAAATAAAATGGAATACACCAAAGCAATCATTTTTTCTGCAGCCATTGTCTTATCTGCATTCTTACTGGGTAATGCCTATCGTTCAAAATACGACGCTAAAGGTACCATAGAAGTGACAGGCCTGGGAGAGAAATCCTTTATATCCGACCAGATTGTATGGGAAGGTAGTTTTGAGAGACAGAATATGGACCTCAAGAGTGCATATGCTGATATAGAGCAGGATAAGAAGATGGTAGAGGAATATCTCAGCCGCAATGGTGTTAAAGCTGAAGATATCATTTTCAATGCCGTTAATACCACGACCAAACTTATTCCCCGATATCACAGTAATGGCACGTATGCAGGGGATGACTTTGGCGGGTATAATCTCAGTATTTCGGTGCAGATCACTTCTCAGGAGGTAGAGAAGATTGAGCAACTGTCACGCAATATTACGGAGCTGCTCAATAGTGGCATTCAATTCTATTCACAGCCACCGAGGTATTATTACACAAAACTTGCTGATTTGAAAATAGAACTGATATCCAAAGCTACAGAAGATGCCAAGACAAGAATCAACACCATATCCCAGGTGACCGGCGCTAAAACCAGAAAACTGGTAGACGCTCAAATGGGTATATTTCAGATCACAGGTAAAAATTCTGACGAAGAATATTCATGGGGAGGAACATTCAATACCAGTTCGAAGGAGAAAAAAGCTTCTATTACCATGAAGCTCCGTTACAGGGCCGGATAGCCCGTCAGCCAGCACAACCGTCAGGTGAATTTTATTTCACCTTAAACGTTTGCTCGTCTTTGCCTGCGCCGGTAATGGTCAGCGAGCGCCAGTTTTGTGGCAATGCAGTTGATATTTGCCTTATACCGGGATAATCAATATCAAGTCCGCCGAAGCCGAATATAACCGCCTGCAGCATGCCCCCGGCCCCGGTACAGAAATAAGGATTGGTACCGCCGGCTGTCTCAGCAAGCACTGCGAATGGGGGCAGTTCATTTGGCTGGTAACTTCTTTCAAACAATTGAAATGCTTTTTGAGGATTACCAAGTCGTGATTCCAGGACAGATAAGATGGCATGGCCCATGGCTGGCCCTTCGGGAGACATTCGAGTTTCGTAATACCGGAGATCTCGCATTATATCTTCTTTCTTATCTACAATACGAAGAGGGTAGGACAGTAAATTTACATCAGCCTGCTTAATCATCTGACCATTGTATGTTTCATTTTCACGGGTAGTGCCATCAGCAAATTTAAGTAGCGGAATATTGCCGGCGACATGTCTCCAGTCTGCCGGAGCAACTTCCCCCAATGCTTCAGCGGCCTGACTCGCATATTCAAGTACCGTTTTTACCATACCGTTGGTGAAAGCATTGTTGTCAATATTCTCTTCCCATTCATTGGCCCCGATGACATTCCTGATTTCATATCTTCCCGGACCATTTCGCTCCACACGGCTTGCCCAGAATGCTGCCACTTCCCGGAGCACAGGATATCCTCTCGTTTTAAGCCATTCCTTATCCTGTGTTACCTGATAGTATTTCCAGAATGCCCATCCTACAGTCGCCGAAATATGCTGCTGAAAGGGCCCAGTCAAAGCCCAGACGGGAGTATCTTCGGACCCGTGTTCTGCAGATTCCCAGGGGAACATAGCACCATCAAATCCATGTGCAAAGGCATTTTCTTTTGCCGCCTCCAGCCTCTGATATCGGTATTCCAGAAGTGATTTTGCTATTTCAGGTTGCATTACCAGCAATGGAGGAAACATCCAGAGCTCTGTATCCCAGAACACATGACCATTATATCCAAGCCCTGATAGTCCCATAGGAGAAAGGGAATAAGGTGTTCCTTTTCTGGCAAAGGAATACAAATGATATAGTGCTGACCGCACTGCTCTCTGCGACCTCAGATCTCCATCTATGATCACATCGCTTTTCCAAAGTTCATCCCAGGCGCGCTGATGGGCAGTATAAAGTCGGTCAATACCTTCCAGTTTACCAAAAATCGAGAGTCTCTCTGCCTCATTATGGGGGTCGCTGTTTTGCACAGAAGCCAGGGTAGAGCCAATGAGGGCAAACCTGTAGGATTCCCCTTTTTTTAGTTTCTTGCGAAATTTCATAAGATGCATATTGTAATGCCAGTCCTCATGAATAATGTCCGGTTCCTGTCCGTGCTTCTCCGGAAAAATGAAGGACGTTGATGCAGCAACTTTTTTACCACCAGGACTAAACCCTACGGAAGTCATCAGAGGTATGAGTACGTGGGGTCTGTCTATTTCTGCATACATGTGGCGCACATCAGCTATGTGGTCCGGTGCTTCGATGTAGTTTATCGGCGTAACTTCCACATCGTTGATGGCTGTAATGGTAATTATGCTCATGGCAATATAGGGCAAATTGCGCAGGGACATCAACTGGTGCTCCACATGAACTTTGTCCGGTATGGAAAAAGTCGTTAAAAGGACGGCGCGTTTCATGTCCAGCGTCTGGGCATAATTTTGTATATTTTTTCTGCTGATGCGCATTTGTCCGATTTCCAGTTCCATGTTCATATGGCTGAAAGTCTTGAGAATATTACTCACCCGCCCTCGCTGATAATTGTCGAATACCCCGTTGAGAACCACATCTTTGACTTTCAGTGGTTCCGGTGATGACACCATGCCTACCATACCATTGGCTACCGTAATTCCGTAGTAGTTTGCGGGATCAATCTGGTCAGCGACAACATGCCAAGGCGAATTTTTGAGATCCTGTGCCATTAAGCCAGTATTCAAAATGGCCAGGGAACTTGCCATATAAAAAAGAAATAATTTTACGACAGGAGATATTGACATAGCAGAGTGATTTAGCACGGCAAACTTAAAAAAAATCTCCTTTTCGCACGAAGCAAATATCATTTAAAAAATAGGGGTATAGGCAAGGGGGCAATGAACTGTATTTTCAGCCCGTGCCTCTTCTTTGGCAGAAGATTTTATAAATCGCTTCTCCTGAAGGCCCTTTTTAGCAGGATGGGTGTGGTCAATGTTGTGAGTATACCCATGATGACGAGTATCGAAAATATTTCTGTGGAAATGAGCTCGTTTTTATAAGCTATATTGGCAATAACCAGCTCCATAATTCCGCGGGCATTAAGTCCTACACCCAGTGTCAGGGATATACGCTTGCGAAGCCCTGCAATCGTCCCGCCGAGATATCCTCCGGCTATTTTTGACAGGTAAGAAACGGCAATTACTGTAACAAGCAGTCCGACATTATGAATAGAGGAAAAATGAAATTCCAGTCCGATGCCAGCAAAGAATATGGGGGCAAGAAATCCCATGGACATATTGCTGGTAGTTTGTTCTATGGCATTTAAGTTTTCCTTGCCGATCAGCGATTCGTTGATGAGCATGGATGCAAAAAATGCACCTATAATAAAGTGAAGCCCCAGATTTTCAGTAAATGTGGCAAAAAGGAGTACAAAAGCAAAGAATAGGGCAAATAAAGGTTCTTTGCCTTTGAGCAGACCTACCAGTTTGTCGAGGGACTCCTGAATATAATCTCCCTTGCGCAGTATTTTTTTTATAAAAATATAAGTAAGACTGAGCAGGGTGATAAAGAACATCAACCTCAGGAGCGATAAAGAACCAGCCTTGGCAACTGATGTGAAGGACATGTCGGTGTCTTTTATGTTGAGCAGAACACCCAGTATAGATAATGCCAGAACATCGTCAAATATCGCGACGGAAATTATTTTTTGTCCAACTTCAGAATTAATCTTTCCGAGATCCATCAATATGCGTACACTGACGGGCAGTGCTGTGATGGCAACGCACAAGCCAATAAAAATGGTCGTCATGATATCCTGCTCAAAATAATAACCTACCGCAATGCCGGCAAAAACAGGGATAAAAAACGCCAGGATGGATATAATGATATTGCGACCCTTCAGTGACTTTAAAATATCATCAATGTTTATTTCAAGGCCCGCAATGATGACCAGCAGGAATATGCCCAACTCTGAGATAACTTTGATTTCTTCGGTCCTGTGGATAAGATTCAACAAGCTTGGTCCCAGGATAATACCTGCTATGATTTCACCTATCATGGCCGGTTGTTTGAATCGCTCGAAAATTTCTCCGAAAATCCGAGCGGTCACCAATAATATCAGCAGATTGGTAAAAAAGGGAAGTTCTAAAATGGGTTCCGTCATATCGCCTGCAAAATTAATAATAATTATGTCCGGAAAGGACACAAAACAAACAATTAATCACAAAATGGCAAAAGTTGAGGTATAAATAAAAAAGCAAGTATTCGTTTTGGAACAACAAACACTTGCTTTTGCTTTTGTGGAGCTGCAGGGATTCGAACCCTGGTCCAGACAAAGCACCTGAAAGCTTTCTACATGCTTATCTGACATTTTAATTGTCGGAATCGGGTAGGCATATCAGCAGGCCTTCACCTCATCTTAGTTTCTAAAGTTTCGGAAGCAGATCGAAACGGGTCCTTTTCCTAGTCCGCGGGTCTGTTGATGTGCGGCAACCGGCATGTATCGGACGTCAGCCGGGCGGCACAAAAGGCGTCATAATCCTGGATTACGCAGCCAATGCGAAGTTATTTTCGCCATTTATGGTTCGATAATCATTTGTTAACGGAGTGAACTATCATCCTCCGGCATGCTTACTAACCGATTTTCTTTCCTGTCGATACCAGTCAGCCCCAGAAATAATAAAGATAAGAATGTAATAATTTGCTTTTTTGGTCGGCCGATTTTGTCAGATTTTTCTGTCTTTTGGCCTTCTTATCCTGTTGTGCCGCTTTGGACAACCATGTAATAACGCATTATTTTTACTTTTAGTTTCAGAGGGGGCATTTTTTTTCATTTTTTTAATGAAAAAGCTTTTGAGTTCTCATTCGAACTTTTGACATCATTGTGAATATTATCTTATATCCTACTTGTCTTACTTTTTTTCCTTCAGGGGAAGGGGTTGGTTTTAAATTTCATTCATATAAATCATGAGCTTTTGTGTTCTCATTTGAACTTTTATCGTAGACCAGTATCTGTGTTCACATCATCCCTTTCATACTTTTTTGCTTGAGGCAGGGGAGGGAAGTTTTAAATTTCATTTTTATATTTTTACGTTTTGGCGCTAACTTAATATTCTTGCGTAATCCTGGATTTTCTTTTCAATATTCTTGTCTTACTTTTTTTCCTCCAGCTGAAAAAAAGTAAGCAAAAAAAAGCCGCGGCTGTTTTTATTTTTTAACGCCAAAATTCCTCAGA
>Ga0172372_10006274_pt1 | contig 16227 bp, 15 predicted proteins | sample LakKiv5m_2_FD_114544 | JGI IMG/M metagenome (GOLD analysis project Ga0172372, IMG submission 114544) | Freshwater microbial communities from Kabuno Bay, South-Kivu, Congo - kab_092012_9.5m | ecosystem: Environmental > Aquatic > Freshwater > Lake | place: Democratic Republic of the Congo...
ACCATCCTCTCTTGAAGTCTGTGATGTATTGGACGGCTCCTGTGAGTCCGTTTACTGAGATTACATAGTCTCCTACTGGACCTGTTGCACCTGTGTTGCCTTGGGGACCAGTAGCACCTGTATCACCCGTAGCACCTGTTACACCTTGAGGACCAGTAGCACCCGTAGCACCTGTTGCACCTTGAGGACCAGTAGCACCCGTAGCACCTGTTACACCTTGAATGCCTTGAGAACCTGTTGCACCTGTTGCACCTTGAGAACCTGTTGCTCCTGTGGCTCCCGCCGCTCCTGCCACACCAGCGGCTCCATCGTTTCCTGTGGCTCCCTGCGGTCCTGTGGCTCCTGTGTTGCCTTGTGATCCCGTGGCTCCCTGTGATCCTGTTGCACCAGTGGCTCCCGTGGCTCCTTGCACATACACCACAGGAGAAAATCCAAGTGATCGCCAAGCCGATCCTGTCCACTCCCATTGGAGTCCATTGAACTCATAGACCTGCCCTGATGACGGAGATGACGGAAAATTGATGCTCATGTGTATGACCCACCGTCAACAACAGGCGAACCTGCATTGGGCTGTATCCACTGCCCCGAGTCCTCGTCCACCACATACACATACAGTACGCCGTTGTCACTGTCAAACCACTGATCTCCTGCGGACGGATTTGCTGGAGGAGTTGAACTAAACTCAAAGTTTACTGTTCCGCTTCCACCGCCTGTGCCACCACCAAGAACAACAAATCCCGACTGTGAGTCTTCGGGAATGTAGCCTGATGTCTTTTCAGTGTTGCAAATATACGAAATGCCGTTCCGCTCAACCACATCACCGTAGACATACACCTCGTATTGAGATGTGCCTCGCACATATTTGCGATGTGATCCTCGGTAATTCATGTCATTCACCCTTCACATTTACCCGTTTGGGCTTCAGAACAGGCTCACCCGAGTTCACCTCAATGCGCTTGCCCTGCTGCATGACCATTACATTGCTGTCCGTGATAAACGATATTGTTTTTCCAGAAAATGCCATGTTCTCGTCAGAATAAAACTCCATGTTTTTTCCTGAAGCCTTTAGTGAACCTTCAATCTGAAGATTTACGTCATTGTTTGCAAGTATGTTTGTGTTGCCATTGATTTGTATGTTGCCACCGTTATTGATGGTCAAGTTTACGGAACCATCAATTACTAGATTCAGCCCCTCTTTTCCGCGAATATGTACTTTTTTGTGCCCGTGTACTATTTCGTAATCGTTTCCAACTATTCTTTGAACACGCGTTCCATTTGGATCCGATTCCCAACCATTTCCTGTTTCTGTAAACGTACCAGAAGTGTGGTAGTGGTGCACACGCTCATATCCAGCAGTGTCATCGTATTCCTCTATGTGTCCACTTTCAGTGTAACGAACATGATTTTTTGGATACACCGCATTATATGGGGTAATCGGTTCACTCCACACAGAACCGCCAAGGATATCTGGAGTGCTTTTGATATCAGTTGAACGATTTTGTATCTTTGGTACAATTACTGTTATTTTGCTGATGTCTGTGTCGTTTCGGGCAAGACGATTAGTATCGGGTTCTTCTACCACAGATATTCCTGGTGGTCCCAAGCCGTTGTTCTTTTTGGGATATTCTCCTTTAGGATCATTGAATCCCACATTAGTATCTGGCGCATTGAGTGGTATTCCACCAAAAGATCCAATCATCACAGGATCCTGTGCTTCATTTCCATCACGAAAAAAACCAAACACATGAGAACCGCGAAGAAGACCGGTGGGAGACTGCCCAATTCCTGATAGTGCAGCACTTGTGATGGGTTGCATGGGATACGCCCACGGTAAAGATTCTGTTGGTAGTTCGGTCTTGTCCTTGGAGTGAAATCCAAAAACTCGAACGCGGCAACGTCCAAGATACAGCGGATCAGCAGTGTCTTCTACTACACCATGCCACCACACAAATCCATCTGTTCCAATGAAACCGTTCATTACACCCCCATTCCATTTCTAGAAATTTCCAATTTACAACTGTATGCTTTTCCGAGAACGTGCTTCACACCAGTTACAATATACTCTCCACTCAAATTTCTATCTGATTTGTCTGTTACTCCAGTTACATCAGACTGTGGTTTTGCAACAACAATCGTGATTACATCACCAACTCGGCGGCGGCTGTCTCCAAAAATTTCTATCACAAGTTTTTGGGTGAAAATAGCGTTCATGTGATAATTTCTTCGTAGATACAACTCTTCTGTGCGGAAATTGTCTTTGATCTGATTTTTACTGCTGTAGACCGTAAATGGTGTGGACGGTTGATAGAAATACACTGCTCCTCGTTTGGTGAAGCGAGAAGCATCTGGATCACCTGTTTTATAATGGGGTTGATCTCCCAACTTTTTTGCAGAGGAAAACAAGTCTTTTTCGAAAATTTCATAAGTACGCACTTGTTTTCGAACAAGATCGTGCACTTCAAGCACAGAAGAAACCATTCCACTCATGGTGTTGGAAACAGCATCAAATCTACTCAATTCTTCTAAACGCTGTATTTTGTGATAACGTGTGGGCAAAGGACTAGAAAATCCAAGACTTTGTTTTTCTGCTTCCACAATTCCAATGTTTGCTGTTGTGTAAAAATATCGCGCATCTGTTCTGTAGCCCTGTTCAATCAACGTGGAGAGAGAAACGAATCGGTGTCCATCAATACTTTCGTAAAACAAGTACGGACTGTATTCGTTTCCTGATCTCGCGGTTGCTTTAGTTGAAAGCCACGATACCGCTTTAAATGGATTGTACGCAGCAGACACAACAAACAAATATTTGTCCTTGGTTGATTCGATGTATAAACGATCTTTCCATAGTGGCTCAGGAAAATGTTTGGTAAACACCGAACGAACCATATCAGAAACCGGACCACTCAGTGCGTAACCACAGTACTGTGAGTTGTTAAAGTACCCACCTTCACTAACAAGATGCAGTGTGTACTCCTGTGTTTTTCCGTTTTCTCCAATTTTTTGCTGATCAAGTTTATAAACACGAAACACCAACTCCACCAAAGGAAATCCAGATATGTCGCTCTTGAAGGACAACTCAACCTTTTCGTGTCCAACAATAGGCAATCGCTCAGGAAAGTTAAATGAATCTTCAATGTACAAATTGGCAGAGATGTAGGGGGAAAACAAGTCTTCGTAAATTTCTATTCGTGAAAACAGATTTCTCATGTCCACAGTTTTGCTGTTAAGCAAAGAATGTATCACAAACTTTTCGAGTCTGTAGTTTCCGGGTGATAGATTTGATCCACCGTGATTCATGTTGTTATACTCTCAACAACGATTCTAGTTCAGAAACTGCCTGCTGCTTGAAACGAGGGTGCAGTATTTTAAGAGTGCGGTTGGATTCGTTTACTGTGTTTTCGTGTGTGTAGTTTGATACCGCGTATGTGTTTACTTTAGAACCAGAAACACCCATGTATCCACCAATGTAGGTTTCCCAGAAATCAACAGTACCACTGCTCGGAGAGTACATAACACCTTGAGTTGATGACGGATAAATGTCATAAGTAGAGCCTATGAATCCACCTAAAACCGAAAAACTCGCACTTTGCTGACTAAGGGGATCAACTGTCATTTTTTCGTTTGCACCACAAATACCGCTTGCGTGATCTATTTCAAAATGATGAACGGAAAGATACGATGGATCCACGCGCCTCACACTCACGGTATACGATGTGCCCCCGCACACCCCTATGGTGGCGTTTCCTTCCTGAAAAGGAATACCAGAAACTGTTAGTTTACACAATTCGGGTTGGTAGTCTAGTATTTCTGCTACAACACCAGACTGAGACAGACTGCTGCCACGAACAATCAAACTACTATGAAAAAAGTTTCCGTTTGTTGTGGACACGTAAACAGAGTATCCACCGTATTTTTTCTGTATATGTGTTTCCAAAACTTTGTCAGACTTGCACCAGTCATGATACGGATCTATCACATCATTCGTCAACAAAACAAGCCAGTGGTACGATGAGTCACCGTATACACGCTCGGCAATGTGTTCTGGACGCTCTCCGTCTTTAATTTTGTACTCTAAAAAAGCACCATCAAGAGTTTTTATGGAGTCGGTAAGCGAGACTCTACGAAGAATATTCGCAACAAGTGCGTAACGAAAAGTGCTTCCGTCACGAACGGGATACTGTAAAGCGGGAAATTTGGAAAAGTACGCCATTAGTATCCTTTCTCCACCGTATCGCGTGTAAGCACTCCCATTTCGCTAAAGTTCAGAGTCATTGTAATTGCAGTGGGAGAATTATCAACAAACGTACTGAATATGGAATTCGGAGTGTAGTCCACCGAAACCGAAGTGAGTGCACATCTACCTATTCGCGGAAGATATTCGTTTTCCACAAAACCAGCCTGATCCACATTTGGGTTGGATGACAGAAATCGTACTTCAAACTCAGCAGGAACGCGTAATACGATAAGAACATCCGATTCATTTGCGCCAATCACTTCTTCATCTCTTGCGGGGTGTGAGTGATATCGAAAAGTTTCTATGATGTTTTTTATCTCTTGCACCTCTTTTGGATTTCTAGGATAGAACTCCCACGAAAAAGAAAAGTTCCTGAAATCCTTTTGCTTGAACAATTTTTCAAGACGGGGATTTACTACCTTTCCGGTTCCGACTCCAACAGTTCCAGGAAGAATTTTGTCAACAGAAGACTGTATCAAAGCACGTATTGCCTGTGCGCTTGTGTCAATAGGACTATTCAAAAAATCAATTCCTCCAGCAGCAAGCATTTGGCTTGAGTCTTCGTACACAAACGAGTCTTCGTTGTTTACTTTAGTGCAAAACGGCAAATATATCGACACCATTTGATCGTATACTGGCTCATTGGTAAACACCTTCAACGCAGGAGCAGCGGACACAGCCGTTCCTGTTGTCAATGCTAGTTGTGATGCAGCGGCTTGACCAGTCAAAGCCAGCAGTGCTGCGGTTCCATAAGGTGGACTCTGCTGTGTATCTGTGGACACGAATTCCGCACCAGCAAGAGAACTACTAATGCGATCCTGAACTTGAAGGCGTTCAGTTTCATCTAGTCCCACTTTACCTGCTCCTGAACTCAATTCCGACTCAATGCTAGAAATTCTGTTTTGTTCAGTAATAATGGTTTGCTCAAAAATCTGTTTTGCTTTTCCTGGATTATTTTGCAGTAACGTTGCCATGTTGTCGTTTACGTTTGGGTCAACTAGTTTACTGTAATTTGTATCGCTCACAAGTTCGTTAAAAGCGGCAATCTGTTCTCCTGACAGAGGAGACTTCAAAAGCATGTCCTCTGTGAGATCACCTCCGTCTATGAGAGAGGACAGTGTATTCAAATTACCAATACGTTTTTGGCTTTCCATCTTCATACCACGCAAACCTTCGGCAATATCCTTGTTTTCCCACCTCCAAAAAATCTTGAACTGCATCACGTGAGGAACTTCTGCGTTTCCAAGATCAATAGGATACTTCATCACTGATGGTTTAGATCGGGAACCACGTTTTTCCTTCGGGGTTCCCTCCAGACTACGAACCACAGGGTCGTCTATCTGAGAATTGAAAAACTCTTCACTGGCACTGATGGTGCGATTGGTGGATACAAATGGCTTGCCAGATGTGGTGAAAGCCGGATCTCGTAGGGACTGTGGAATATTAGACTGCGGAATTGCTGACATTGGATTCCTTTTTGCTGCGACTACATATTTATGTATGGCATACAAAGGCTTTTTCAAACCCATCAACCCATCAAAATACATGGGCGATCCCACAAAGATCATGTACAGAAGCATGTGGGAGAGAAAGTTTATGAAGTACTGTGATATCAGTGGAAATGTAATAAGATGGGCATCGGAAGAGGTAGTCATACCGTACATGAGTCCACTAGATAAAAAGCCCCATCGCTACTTTGTAGATTTTTTGGTTGAAATGAAAACTCCAAGTGGTATAAAAACGTGGCTTATTGAAATCAAACCCAAAAAACAGTGCCGCGAACCAGAAAAACGAAAGCGGGTAACCCGAGGGTACATCAACGAAGTACAAACATGGATAACCAACAACGCCAAATGGGAAGCCGCCAAACAGGTATCAGATGCACGTGGATGGCAATTCAAAATATTAACGGAAGATGACCTTTTTAGAAAATCGCCATGACAACAGACCAAATACAAGCAGATTTAAAAAATTTAGTGGAAGAAACCACCACCGCTTTAGGGTCTACCGAGCAAACATACGTGGGGTTGTTGAAACTGCTTCAACAGAACAACCAACTGTCTGTACCTAATCGACTGTTTCAGGGGCAAATGGTTTTTTTCAAGTACTCTCCAGTAAGCGAATCGTTCATTTCAAGAAATACATACTATGATGTTTTTCCATTGGTTCTAATTACAGAAGTATATCGTGGTGGTTTTGAAGGCGTGAACATGCATTTCATAGACTTGGAGTTCAGGCAGTTTTTATTTGACTCTATAATGCGAGACTTGCCTACGATAAAAGCAGGACAAGAGTGGAGAAACAGAATCATGGTAGATTTTGATCGTCTGTCTGCAAGAAAAAAATTCAGAGCATTCAGACCATGCTATAGAAAATATCTGTGGAAAGGCATGAAGCGACGACCCACACTGATTCCGTTCAATTTGTGGGAAGACATGGTGACATCAAATACAGGCAGATTTGTTGGAGCAAAACCCGTAAAGGTTTACCGAGAAAGCAGAACACAAATCCTGCGAGGCAAAAAGTAAATGGCACAGTTACCCTCAAACATTTATCAGATATGGGAATCTATCAGGCAAACCGGTGTAGCGTTTAGTAATCGTTACGAAATGGTGTTCAATAGACCTCAAATCTTCAACAGATCAAGCATTTCAGAATTGCGAAACATTACTGTGAGATGTGATGCGGTTACGGTTCCTGGACGATCATTCTCAACAGTTCCATATCGTTTCTATGGACCAGCACGAAACATGCCGTATGAACCAATATACAGTGGAGAAATGTCAGTATCCATCATCCTGTCGGCAGATATGCGGGAACGAAAATTCTTTGAAGAATGGTCAAACCTCATATGCAGCAGAAACAACTATAAATTTGGATATTATGATGAATACGTGACTCAAGCAGAAATCACGGTGCTGACACGAGGAGAAATCCCCACACAGCGATTTATCATTGAAGAAGTGTATCCTAAATCTATAGGCGATTTGCAATTGTCATACGAAAAAGACAATGACATACTCAAACAAGAAATAGTGTTGTCGTTCAGAAAATACACACCAGACTACCTCGGTACGCCACAAAACAGAGCACCGCAAACACCACCACCCGATCCAAACACAGCAGTTCCTCCCCTTTTAGCAAAAAACAGAGCACCGCAAATACTACCAACCGATCCAAACACAGCAGTTCCTCCCCTTTTAGCAAGATAAGTGTAAACAACAAGGAATACTATGGCAACATTGAATTTGTCTAATGCAACACTACCGACATATACCATGACCTTACCTGTGTCTGGCATAACAACAAAATACAGACCCTTTGTGGTGAAGGAAGAAAAAGTTCTGCTTATGGCATTGCAGTCTAAGAGCATTAATCAAATAAATGATGCCATGAGAAACGTGATTCTTGCGTGCACGACACAATACGTTGATACCAAGAAAATATGCGCTGCGGATGCTGAGTACGCATTTTTGCAAATACGATCCAAGTCTGTCGGGGAAGAAGTAAAACCTCAAGCAATGTGTCCGTCTTGCGAAAAAGAAACCGCAGTAAAACTCCGACTGGATGAAATCACAATTAAACCATCGGAGAAACCAGTAATTGACCCAACTATTAAGATAACCGACACGCTGTCTATTGTGATGCGGTATCCGTCCATTCACGATATAGATCACGAAAAGACCGAAGTAGAAATTGCGTTTGATCTAGCCAAAAAGTGCATTGAAACCGTAATACTAAACGATCAGGTTTACCAATCACAAGACATCAACCCAAAAGAACTCAATGATTTCGTAGACAACATGCTACCAGAAACTTTTGCGAGAATCATGGAATTCATACAAAGCGTTCCCGAACTAAGATACGAATTTCCATTTACGTGTGTGCATTGCGGCAATAAAACAAAGATAGAGTTGAGTAGTGTAACTGATTTTTTTCGGTAGCCCTCTGTCACAATGACTTGGGGGCTTATTACCAAACCAATTTCAGTCTTATGCAACACCACGGATACTCGCTTTCCGAATTAGAAGATTTGCTACCTTGGGAGAGAGAGGTATACATACAAATGCTTATTCAACACTTGAAAAAAGAGCGGGAACGCACTATGGGGAAAAAGCCGCTCTGACCTTCACCATGACAATAGGACAGCATCATGGCAAAGAAGTCTATTACAAGCACAGAATATCGTAGAATGCTGGCAGCGCGGCAAGGTCGCGCCGGTGGAAAGTTTCTACCTTTGTCTCCAGAGCAAAAGATGGGATATCGTGCTCCCGCTCCTGCTGTTGGCGTTTCATCTCCACAAGAAACCACAATCGGTCTTATAGAGGCACTGCTTCAGCAGAGGCAGTCTATGGGATACGGCGGCTCATCTCTTGAAAAATATGTCATAGGTGGTGATGGAGCAGGAGTGCGTTCGCAGATCAACGCATACATCAGACAGAATCGAGGAGATTTTGATCCAAAAGATCCGGCAGGAGCAGCAGCATATGAATTGCTTCAAGAGGCAGCAAATCTCTCCGAAGAGTCTCTGAAAGCGTCTACGGTTGACGCAAAGCAGATTCTGAAAAAAATACAGTTCTTGCGGAATGTTGCACAAAAAACACGTGGACGCCAATCGGCGGTCGCAAATGAACTTCAGAGAATAATCGCGCCAGTTGAAGCACAACTACTCAAAAGAGCGTCGTTTTCTGAATACGTGAAAGATCAAATATCAAACTTTAGACGCACTCTTCCAGAAAGACTGTTAGCAAGAATTCCCTTGGTAGGAAAATTCTTTGCTGAATTCCTCCAACAACGTCGGACAGCAACAGAAGAACTAGAGCGGTACTCGGAGCGGTTGGGAGAACGCATATCAGAACGATCCGGAACCTACTCATTGCCAAAAATGGGTGGCGGCACTCGCGCGTCAGAAATTCCTGGTCTTGGTGGTAATACCGACCAAGCCGACTACGGAAAGGGAACCGTAGCCACTCTTGGTGCAATTTATAAAGAAGTAGTGAAAATACGCACCATGATAGAAAGCAAGCAGACTCCTGAAAGCGATACCGCAGAACTTCGTGCAAGAGAATCAGAACTAGAGTCACGTAAACTAGCGGAAATAGCAAAACAGATGGGTGCAACACCCATTGCAGGAAAGGGAGGTGAAGGATTTCTATCCTCATTGCTGTCTAACAGTCTTGGTTCTGCTTTGGGAGGTGCACTTGGCTCATTTCTAGGAAGTCTTGGTCCAACACTAATCGGTGCACTTACCAAACTTGGACCCCTTCTATTAGGAGCACTTGCGGGAATAGGAAAAACACTTGTTGCAGGAATAGTGGCTGCTGTGGGGGCGGCAATCGGTGCGGGACTTGCGTGGCTTGTAAACTCGGGTGTTGATGCAATATTTGGAACCCATCTAGCAGAAGCAATGGGGCAACTAGACACCTACACATTCGGGGACGCTTTCCGCGATGCAAAGCATAAAGCAGCCGAAAAAAGAGAACAAAAAAAACTTGAACGCGAAACATCAACAAAAGAATGGATCGCAAAACAATCTCAAGACATTCGAATGTTGCCCCGGCTCGTACTAGACAAAAAACTATCTGGAGCAGAAGCAATAGATTTATTGTCGGTACACGAGCGTGCATATGGAGTAAATGCAGACACAGAAAGAATACGTCAAAGCATTAAAGCGTCTGCTGCACTTGTTGACCCAAACATGTCACCAGAACAAAAAGCAGCAGCAATAAACTCTGCGCGGTCTGCTGTTTCTAGTGCACTTATCCCGTCACCCATTTCAGTAAATACCACAAACAACAGTAATGCAGCAGTTGTATCCACAACAAGTGCAAATACGACCGTGGGAAGAACAATCAGTCAATACTCCAATGAACGTGAAGCATTAGCATTGGCGAAAACAGAAATGGAATACACAAAAGCGGGGACGGGTTCGACCCCCACAATCAATAATCAGTCTGTGCACAACAACATGAGAACTGTTGTTAACAACTACAATGACGATTTGCGAATACGCGACAACGAGGCTACCTTGAAACAAATGCAACGAGAATCTATTTCTAGGTAAACAAAAACACCCCGAAGGGTGTTCTTGCAATATGTAGAGATAAATTAGTACTTTTTGAGGCGGGACCAAGCCGCCATACTAACACAATCTCGTTTAGTCTTCGCTTGCCAACTTCTCAAAATACGAGAGAGCAGACTCTGTGTCGTCATCGGTCTTGACGGCTTCCTTCGCAGGAGCGGGCTTCTTGGTGGGAGGCGGGGACAGCGAAGGCTTGCGAATCGGTGCAGCGTCCTCGTCATCGGAGAACGCAGCCTTCTCTGCTCCACCCTTTGCCACAGAATCCGATGCGGTGGCACGGATGTTGCCGCCAAGAACCGACTCAAGACGAGCCTTCAATTCGTCATATGACTTGAAGTTCTTGGGATCGGTGAACTCCTTCAAGGAATGCTGCGTCTTCCACATCTTCTCAAGCGCAGCGTCATCCCCACCAAGCAGCGCGGACGGGGCAGCAAACTCACTCTTGTCAAAGTTTGCGTAGCCGTCCACCTGACGAATCTTCAACTTGAAGTTCGCGCCCGTCCAGAAATCAAACGGGTTCATGGGCTTCTCGTCTTGGAACTCGGGGTTCATTGCACCCTGAATCTTCTCAAAAATCTTCTTGCCGTACTTGAACAGGAACACCTTGCCCTCGTTCTCGGGGTGCTTCGGGTCGCTGATCACCAGCACATTGCTGATATACGATAGCCGCCGCTTGCGATCACGGGCAATCGCCTTGTCCTTGTCTGAACCGCTCTCCCACAAGAGGTTGTTCATCTCGGACACTGGATCCTTCAGTCCAATCGTGGTGAGGGAGTTCTCAATGTACCAGCCACCCGGACCACGGAAACCGTGGCTCCACACACGCGCCCACGGCAAATCCTCGCCATCGGGTGCGGGCAAGAAACGAATTTCAGCATAACCATTGCCAGTCTTGTCGGTTTCTGCCTTCCAAAAGCGGTCGTCCTTGTACGACTCGGACTTCTTCGCCATTTTGTCCATTTCGGTGGCAAGCGACTGGTACGAGTTCTTGGAAGCAGACTTCAGGTCTTTGAATCCCATGCGTATCTCCTTGTACGGTGTGTACGGTGTGTATAGATTTGTAGATGTAAATCAGCCATAAGTACGTAGTAAGTATACCACTAGTTGTTGAACTGTCAAACAGGAAGTCGGCTTTTTCGTGGAAGCAGATTGAGTTCTTGCCCCTCAGCCTGTATTTTTTCAATGATGGGTTTTGTGAGGAATTTTGCAGCCACCTGTGGTTCAATACCGTATCGGTCGCAGACCGCAAGCACAGCATCAATATACGAAACCTCGTATTTCTTTGCGTGATTCTCTACTTCTTTCGGAAACCGAAGGTTGTTGATGTCCATTGGAGCCTTGCTTTGAGGAATATACATAGGTAAGTAGTCCTATTTAGACAGACACGACCCAAGACCCTGCACAGCGGAGAAGCCAATGTGAGCAACTAGCGACAACTACGAGATCATCACCAGTGGTGTTACTTATACCATAGCCAGTGATTATGTCAACAGCGCACACCACCAAATTGTCAAGATTGTTTTTGGTAGCACGGGTGACGTAGTTACGAACATCAGCAGTGATACACCCCTACCGGTAGGTTTGTGTGGAGATTGGGCGCGATACGACTATCTTGCCGGTTCTGGATATTACAGTCTCGCCACCACAATTGTGGGATACACCGGTGAGTCGTTTTCAATTGTAGGAACACCGGGTGGAGAACTCGTCGGAGTAACCGTTACCACAGTTCCTGTTACAGCAACAGATTTGGATATTCGTACACTATACGGAGGAACCGTTGGCAGCGGAACCCTCACCAACGAAGACTACGTGAAAGTGCAGGGTATTTGCGGTGGATATCCGCTCGGAATAACAATTGACTTTACTATGCCGGTGAGTGTGGCGTCCTTCTCCAATCTTGGAGTGTTTGGTGTATCCGGAGCAACCGCCATCGGAGTCACGTTTGGAACAGTGAGTATTCGTGGACTCACTGCGGCATCGGACACCGTGACCGTATACGGAGGCGGCACCGCCTCCACCGTTTCTGTTGGACTGTTTGGATTCAGTGGTTCCGCAGCAGTACCCATATACGCTGAAGACAATTCACTAAATGTAAACATAAAAACCGCACCAGGTATTACGGTAACGGCTGCTGATCTTGATATTCGTAATCTAGACTACACCACGGACGATGTAATTGTTGTTGGTCAAGGACTTCAAGACGAAACATCTACGGCTACACTTCCAACATACATTAATGCACTTGCTGGAAACGGAAATCTGTACCGAGTGGGCGGAGTAACTGGCGCTGGATGGTGTGGCGCAGCACTGAATGCTTATCTTGTCAACGCTGGCTTTACTTTCAATCTGTCTGCTACAGCCACGTTTTCCACCGGAATAGGAATATCACAAGCGTCTTTTAATCCAGTTCCTGTCAAAGGCTCAACTTCTGCCGATGTGGGTGTGTGGGTGGTGGGAGACACTGCAAACGGACCAGTCCTTGTGCAAGGAAACTCTGGTGGATATTTGCCTGTTTCCAACCCGTTCCTGAACACTAGCACATCTGCAATCAATACATCAATTGGTCAGGTCAAAGCCAATACCGATTTCCTCGGAGCAGTAAAGAAAGCCCTGTATGACCAAAGCGTGTCCATCAGTCCGGGAGACTATCCTGGTAGTGCGTCGATTTATACGCTAGTAAAGAATCAGATACTTGGAGAAATTGTTTCACTCGGTGCAACAAAACTGTCAAATTCAGATCCTTCTAGTGTAAACACAGCATCTCAACCGTCACTTGCAGTGTCCGTAGTTGGTGTCAAACAACAGCCGTCTTTCATGGCAAGAACCACATCAGCAACAAACACTCCGCAAAACCTTACAGCATTCAACGGTGGGGCAGGATACACCTGTGCCAACGGCATTCGCATCAAGACTTCGCGTATTGCCACAGGAGCCAACGCATCTCAGAACGAGATCATGTGTGTAATTTCTGAAGCCGATGCTGGGCTGTACGGTGCATCAGCAGGAGCCGCTTCGTATGTGCTGTATCACGGCGATGAAATGTTCTTTGAGGTGGACAACATCGACAATATCAAGGTGTTCTACCCTGCGTATTCCGCGTCCTTTGCACCGCACAACACGGGTGCTGGCATGACCTTCTCGTTCTACGCTTCCTGATGAAAAAACAACACAAATACTGGACAAAAAATAACAATACCACCAACACAACAATAGATGTGGTGGTAGACAACATCGTATCTATTAAAGACTCGTACATAACGAGTTTTGTTTCCACCGAGCAAGTGTTAGTGTATGAAAGCGAAGCAGGTAAATTCATACTGCAAAACGACAACACTCCACATCAAAAATCCGCTACGCTTACAACTACAACTACAGAGACTCTCAATAATTCAGGATATACTATTTGGAATGAAAGCGTAAACGGACCTCTTTCCAATTCTGCTGATTCACCAACTGTTGCAACTTTGAATAACGGTAACGGCTTAGTTATTGCATCTGTAGGTGGAAATAGTGATTATTTTACCTTCCTTGTAGGGGAAAATCAGATATTAGATAAGATTTTTCTTAGAAGTTACAGTTCTTCTGACAATATTGCTTGGTTAGGCATACAAACTGGTAGTGCGTGGACTTCGGGAAACAATCCTAATTTAATGTTAGCACAACAACATTTTGGACCTGAAAATATAAATCAAGAAATTTTGAGCGGAGCATCTCCGTATAATTCTGGCAATTATACAGTGAGGGCACAGCAGTTAGGTTCCAACACCAATTATACTTTAGAATTTCAGGTTTTAATTACCTCACCACCCACACCAGCACCACCACCCGCTGAATCATCACCACCACCACCCGCTGAATCATCACCACCACCACCCGCTGAATCATCACCACCACCACCCGCTGAATCATCACCGCCACCAGCATCACCGCCACCAGCATCACCGCCACCAGCATCACCGCCACCAGCATCACCGCCACCCAGCGGTGGATACGGTGGATACGGATATTAACCTGTAACTATATGAACGGAACACAGTATGTCTAATAGACAAAACAAATACAACGCAGGAATTGACAATAATCTGCGATACGCAAATCAACCAACAATCAAAGTTGGTTTACGAAAAACAGGTGGTGCAAATTCCGAAAACGAAACACTTCGTGGAGTGATAATTGTTGATATCGCACCCGATATTGCCACGGCACTGACTGCAACTCCTGAATACATCGCAGACAGTCCGTATTCTGTATTGCACTGTTCTCTTACCTTAAGTTCAGCAAACGGGAAAACAGGGGGGTATATTTGTGTTTCAATGCTTTCCCTTGACACCAATGTAAATGATTCCGTTTCTTGGAACAAGCCATCTCAAAATCCAAACGATATTACTGGTTCTTGGACTTCTGGTGGTTCATCAGAACCACTTGCTCAAGGAATTGTTCAACAAGGAGTGTGGTCAAGCCAAAATGTGTCCTTTGACATCACTCCATTTGTAAACATTTGGAGAGGAACCACCAAATCAAACTTTTCTCTGCTAGTCAAATCTGACGAAACTGCAATAAACCTTTGGGAATTTCACTCTCAACAAGCCACATCACCGCTTTTGGGAGCCAAACAGCAGACGAATGTGGTGTTTTTGGGTGCAGGAGACACCAATTCCATCAATACCGAAGGAGTATTGATCAAAATTTCGCCAATGTCATCGTATTTGACGATTGAAAGTGCTGATCCTGACACAACATCAGCCCGCAGATGGTCGGCATTCAATGCTTCAATATCAATCGGCAACACATTTTCCATGTTCTTGCCTGATGTGAATACAACTGCGGGCATATACACACTCATAGACAAACGAACAAGTGGAAACGGCGTTCAAATGGTAATTTCGGGCAGCAGTGCAGGCATTTCTGCAAGCGCACACACAACAGCAGAATTTATTTGCACGGGAACTGTGCCTGCTGGCTCGGGAATAGTTGAATTTTCTGCTCCCGATACATCACTAGTCACGGATTTGAGTACACTCAATCCCAACGACACCGTGATTTTCGGATATACGCCTACGGTTACGCCAAACAACGCAACATCGTACACCGTAGATTTCTATTCAGATGAGCGCACAAAGAACAACAGGCTTCGTCTGTACACCAAACAAGCCACCGCGTCAGAAAATCGAAGTGGCATGAACACAGAAGTGAAGCGAGTAAGCGTAAGACCGCGACTAAACCTTGCTCTATCGGTGTGATTACACTGATTGCAGCCACTGATGTTGTTGCTTACGAGTCTCCCGCTTGGCAGCAGCGTACAGCCCCTCGGTGAAGCCGCAGTGCTTGCCGTTATCGTAGCCCCGTGCGTAGCCGATGTGGTACAGTTTCAGCAGCCCTGCAACGAGTGCAGCCCCTGCTCCGATAGCGTAGGATGTGAGTTCTAGTGTTTCCATGCCCTATGTTCATCTATGAGTTTCTTGAACCGTGTCTTAACAAAGCCCCCAATCAGAATTGAACTGATGTCTCTTGATTACAAGTCAAGGGTATTACCACTATACTATGGGGGCGAATGGGAGCGGAGGGATTCGAACCCCCGTAGCCAATGGCAGCAGATTTACAGTCTACCCTCGTTGTCCGCTTGAGTACACTCCCGTTCCCTCGCTAGGATTTGAACCTAGACTAGAAGAATCAAAATCTCCTGTGCTACCTTTACACAACAAGGGAGTAACGGACAAGGAAGGATTCGAACCTTCGGAAGACATATTTGCCTTCAGCGATTTAGCAAACCGCCGCATTCGACCACTCTGCCACCTGTCCAATGATCCTGACGGGATTCGAACCCGTGTTCTCGCCGTGAAAGGGCGGTATCCTAGCCAACTAGACGACAGGACCGAAAGCGTAGTGAGGGGCTTGCACCCATGCTCAATCA
>Ga0172372_10006276_pt1 | contig 16224 bp, 15 predicted proteins | sample LakKiv5m_2_FD_114544 | JGI IMG/M metagenome (GOLD analysis project Ga0172372, IMG submission 114544) | Freshwater microbial communities from Kabuno Bay, South-Kivu, Congo - kab_092012_9.5m | ecosystem: Environmental > Aquatic > Freshwater > Lake | place: Democratic Republic of the Congo...
CGCTGCAATGGCTAGCCATGTTAGTGTTGATCTAACTAAAATATGCAAAATAAGAGCAGTAAATTTTAATGAAGCGGATCTTTTAACCTGCTTTTCAAATGATTATGGCTATGAAAATTGGGTTCAAAAAGCATTATCTTTTTATGCAGACAAAGGAGATCTATTAATCTGCATTAGTAGTAGCGGACAATCTAAAAATATTATCAATGGGGCAAAGTTTGCCAAAAAAATAGGATGCAAGGTAGTTACTCTAACTGGTTTTGGCAAAAAAAATAAAGTAAGAAAAATTGGGCACGTAAATTTATGGATAAATAGTAAAAATTATAATTTAGTAGAAATGACCCATCACATTTGGCTTTTATCAATTGTAGATTTTATAGCAAAGGCTAGATTTAGCAATTAAAGATATATTTTTGTAATTAAAAATATGAAAAAATTATTTATTACTGGTGGATGTGGATATGTAGGATCATTAATGATTCAAAGTTTTTTAGACAAATACATAATTAAAAATGTTGATACTCAATGGTTTGGGAATAAATTAAAAGAAGGTAAAAATTTAACTAATATAAAAGAAGACATTAGAAATTTAAATGGGGATTTTATTGATAAAAACACCTATGCAGTTATCCATCTTGCAAACATAGCGAATGACCCTAGTGTTGAGCTTGATCCAGCGCTTTCCTGGGAAGTAAATGTCTTGGCAGCAAAAAATTTAATTGAAAAAAGTATCAAAGCAGGTGTCAAAAAATTCATCTATGCAAGCTCAGGAAGTGTGTATGGTGTAAAAACAGAAAAGAAGGTAACAGAAGATTTAGATTTGGTGCCAATTTCTACTTACAACAAAACAAAGATGGTATGTGAAAGACTTTTATTAAGCTATAGAGATAAAATAGATGTTTATATTGTAAGACCAGCAACTGTATGTGGGTTATCTCCTAGAATGAGATTTGATGTAAGCGTTAACATGCTAACCCTTCAAGCTTTAAAAAATAAACAAATAACAATTATGGGTGGCAATCAGACAAGACCTAATATCCACATTAATGATATGATACGTGTGTACGAGCATATATTAGTCAATGATATTGACCAAGGAATATACAATGCTGGTTTTGAAAATATCTCAATTTTAGATTTAGGGAATAAAATTAAAAACAAGGTTGATTGTGAAATTAAAATCATTGAAAGTAACGATCCAAGATCCTATAGGCAATGTTCAGATAAACTTATTCAAACTGGGTTTGAACAAAAATTTAATATTGATAATGCAATCGATGAAATATCTAATGCTTTTTATAATAAAAATCTTATCGATGATGATTCTTGTAACACGGTCAAATGGATGAAAGACAAAGTATTAAATGGGTAAAGAAATAGATTTATTAATTAAATATCCTAAAGCAAAAAGAGATTTAACAAAAAGATTAGAAACCAAAACAGAAGAAGTTAGGTTGGTTGCAAGAAAATTTGATAAAGAATTTTTCGATGGCGAAAGAAAATTTGGTTATGGTGGTTTTTCTTATAGCCCTATGTATTGGTCGGAAGTTGTAAAAGATTTTTGTGATTATTATCATTTAAATGAAGGTAGTAAAATTTTAGATGTCGGATGTGCAAAAGGCTTTATGTTATATGATTTTCATAAATTAAATTTGAACTTAGATTTATACGGTATAGATATTTCTAAATATGCAATAGACAATTCCGTTCCTGAAGTTAAGAATAAATTACAAGTCGCAAATGCTATAAAACTACCATTCAAGGATAATTTTTTTGATTTAGTGATTTCTATAAATACAATTCACAATTTAGACAAAGATGAATGCGCAACTGCTTTAAAAGAAATTTCACGAGTATCCAAAAAAAATGCTTTTCTAACAGTTGATGCATATCGAAATAATGAGGAAAAGCGAAGAATGGATGCTTGGAATTTGACCGCTAAAACAATTATGTCCGTTGATGATTGGATAAAATTTTTTGAGAAAAATCAATACAAAGGAGATTACTTTTGGTTCATACCTTAAATAAAAAAACCGCTCTTGAAATTCATAAAAAAATTTTTTTAATTAGAGAGACTGAGGAAAAGATTGCAAGGGAGTATAGTAATCAAAAAATGCGTTGTCCTGTTCATCTATCAATTGGACAAGAAGCAGTTCCGGCTATTTTATCATATTTTCTTAGCAATCAGGACCTAACAATTAGTACGCATAGAGGACATGCACATTATATTGCAAAAAACGGAAATCTAAAAAAGATGATAGCTGAAATTTATGGCAAGGTAACTGGATGCTCTAAAGGCAAAGGTGGATCTATGCATCTAATAGACAGATCAGTAGGATTTTATGGAACGTCCGCAATAGTTGGAAATAGTATTCCTGTGGGAGTTGGTCTTTCATTTAATCTATTAAAATCAAAGAATAAAAATATATCGGTTGTTTATCTTGGAGATGGTGCGATTGAAGAGGGGGTGTTTTATGAGTCTTTAAATTTAGCGGCTGTTAAAAAATTACCAACATTATTTATTTGCGAAAATAACCTTTATTCCGTTTATTCTCCTTTAAACGTTAGACAACCTAAGAATAGAAATATCAAAGAAATGGTGAAATCAATTGGAATCGATTCATTGGAAAGTGATGGAAATGATATTAAAAAAGTTTTCAACGCATGCAAAAAGGGAACAAATTATGTAAGAAATAATAGTAAACCATTTTTTCTTTTATTTAATAATTATAGATGGAGAGAACATTGTGGTCCAAATTATGATAATGATATTGGCTACAGAACTGAAAAAGAATTTAAAAACTGGAAAAAACGTGATCCACTATTGTTTTCTTATGATTTGTTAAAAAAATTTAAAATAAGCAAAACAATTATTTCAGCAATAGAAAAGAAACAAACTTTAAAAATTATTAATGCATTTAGATTTGCAGAAAAATCTAAGTTTCCAAATAAAAAAGAACTTATGAGGGATATTTATAGATGAGAAAAATTCCAATCTCAGAAATAATTAATAAAACAATCTCTTGTGCAATGCATGACTCAGAAAAAGTTATATGTTTTGGACTTGGGGTAACTGATCCTAAGGGTATTTTTGGAACTACACTTAATTTGGAAAAAAAATATGGATCAAATAGAGTTTTTGATGTTCCAGCATCAGAAAATGCTTTAACCGGTTTTGCAATAGGAGCATCTTTAAATTCATCAATACCAATATTAACTCATCAAAGGCTAGATTTTGCTCTTTTAAGTTTGGACCAAATAATAAATAGTGCAGCTAAATGGCTTTATATGTTTGGAGGTCAATTTAATGTACCTATAACTATTAGAATGATTATAGGAAGAGGCTGGGGACAAGGACCAACACATTCCCAAAACCTTCAATCAGTTTTTTCTCATATACCTGGTCTTAAAGTAGTATCAGCCTCTATGCCTGATGATGTAGCAGATTTGTTATATAGTTCAATTTTTGACCCAAACCCTGTAATTTTTTTAGAACATAGATGGCTACATAACAGCATAGGTAAGTTTCCAAATAAATTAAAAAAAAATGAGCTAGGTAAATGTAAAATTTTAAAAAAAGGAAAAGATATTACACTGATTAGCTTATCTTACATGACATTAGAATGCATTGAAGCAGCTAAAATACTAAATAAATTCAAAATTGATGCTGAAATTGTAGATCTTAGAACAATAAGTCCATTAGACCAAACAACTATAATTAGATCGCTAAAAAAAACTAGAAGAGCTTTAGTTACTGATACAAGTAATAGTTTTTGTGGAATATCTTCGACAGTAACTTCAATAATTTATCAAAATATTAAAAATTTAAAAAATAAAATTGAAATTGTTAGCTTACCTTTTTGTCCAGAGCCAACTAGCCACCAACTAGTTAAATATTTCTATAATGATCGTTATACTATTGCAAATAAAGTGTTAAAGATGTTCAAAATAAATAAAAAAATTAATAGAGACAAATCTATCAAGCCAGATGTTCCAGGGAGCTGGTTTAATGGGCCATTTTAAGATTTAAAGATCGATGAAAACAATTGTCATTCTTGGAATAAACGCAGATATTGGCTCAAACTTAGCTAATTTATTTATTGATGATGGCTACAAAGTTATTGGTACTTATAGGAAAAAAAAACCAACAAATATACCTAATGCGGATATTTATAAATGTGACATAACCAAAAAAAAAGATATTAAAAAATTTGTCGCAACCTTAAAAAAAAAAAATATTAAGTGGGATGTTATATTTAGTTCGGTAGGTACGTCAGAGCCAATCTCAAAATTTTTTGATACTAATTTCGATATATGGAGGAAGTCTGTAAATGTGAATTTTATTTCTCAATTAGAAGTCATTCATTTTTTATACAAATTAAGATCTGGCAATAAAAATTCTATAATATTGTTAGCTGGTGGTGGTACTAATAACCCTTTTACAAATTATTCTGCTTATTGTGTTTCAAAAATTGCATTAATAAAAATGTGTGAATTAATTGATGATGAATATAAGAAACTCAATACTTTTATAATTGGTCCAGGATTTACCAAAACAAAAACCCATTTAGAAACTATAAAAGCAGGTAAAAAAGCTGGAAAAAATTATTTAAGAGTAAAAAAATTTCTTAAATCATCTAACCAAGGAACTTCCTTTAAACAAATTTATGAATGTATTTTATGGGGAATAAAAGAAAGTAGAAAAGTTACAGGTGGAAGAAATTTTTCTGTTGTGCATGATAAGTGGGGAACAAATGGATTGAAAACTAATCTTCTGAATGATACTGATAAATATAAATTAAGAAGGTTTAAAAATTAATGGATAATAAAATTAAAAAAGATTTAAGAAAAGCCTGGAGTTTACATTTAGAAGCAACTCATGACCAATTTGCACAAGAAGAAATTAAATTAGGTCCATGGACATCTTATAGTTTAGTAAACGACCCAAAGCATATGGCATTTGTATTATCAAGATATAAATTTTGCGCTAAGATGCTTGATGGAAAAAAAAATATTTTAGAAGTTGGTTGTGGTGATGGCTTTGGAGCTCCGATAATAGCCCAGTCTGTCGAGAAACTCACAGGAATAGATTGGGAGCCAAGAAATATTGAAGGTAACAAAAGAAGGCTAAAGCATTTAAAAAACACGGAATTTTTATTAATGGACATTAGCGAGCATACTCCAGTAGATAAGTATGATGGAATTTTTAACATCGATGTTATAGAGCATCTAGAACCAGAATATGAAAAGAAATTCATGGATAATATGGTTAATTGTTTAGATAAAAATGGTGTGTTAATAGTTGGAACACCTAATGAGAGTGCTTCTGCACATGCTCATTTTAGAAGTGATCATCAACATATAAATTTAAAAACTGCAAAATCACTTAAAGAACTTTTCGAAAAATATTTTTTTAATACATTTATTTTTTCAATGAATGATGAGGTTGTTCACACTGGTTTTTACCCAATGGGTCACTACTTATTTGCAATGGGCGTAGGCAAAAGATAAATTATTTTCTTAATGAAGCTTACAGATGTATTGGCAGAAGTACTTAAAGAAAATAAAATAAAACATGTTTTTGGTCTCCAAGGAGGAGCAGTAGTTCATATATTTGACTCTCTTGAAAAAAAAAATATTGGAGTTACTTATACTCATCATGAACAAGCAGCGGCCCTAGCTTCAGTAGCATACGCAAAAACAAGCAATAACATTGGTTGCACAGTGGTCACAACTGGCCCAGCATGTACTAATGCAATGACTGGACTATTAGCTGCCTGGCAAGATTCTACTCCATGCATTTTTATAAGTGGACAAGCTCGTTCAAAACATACATCTTATAATAAGAGAGTTAGACAAGTAGGAACGCAAGAAGTTAATATATGTGATATTGTTAAACCTATTACAAAATATGCAAAATTTATTAAAAAAAAGGATAATTTTTTATTTGAATTAAGAAAAGCAATAGATATTGCCAAAAAAGATAGACCGGGACCTGTTTGGCTAGATATCCCACTAGATCATCAATGGTCTGATATAAAATTTGCAAAAAAAAAAATAATTGCTAAAAGTAAAAAAAAAATTAGTAAGAAACTAAATTTAGAGAAATATTTAAAAAAATCTTTAAAACCATTATTAATATTCGGGCATGGTATAAGAACGTCAATTTATGGTGTAAAAAAAATCAAAAACTTTATTAGAAAGCATAAGATACCATTTGTACTAACTTGGAACGCAGCAGATTTATTTCCAACTAAATATAATTTAAATCTTGGAATAATTGGTATGAGTGGTCAAAGGGGTGCTAATAAGGCAGTTTTTGAATCAGATTTAATTATATGTCTGGGCACCCATTTATCAATACCTCATACAACAACTTTATTTAAAAACTATGCTCCTAAAGCAAAAAAAATTATAGTTAATATTGATAAAAATCAGTTAAAAAATCTAAATGTTAAATTTGATTTAAAAATTAACAACGATATTAGCGCTTTTTTAGATATGTTTGAAAGAAAAAAATATAGATTTCAAAATCAGTGGGAGGATTATAGTTATTTTAAAAAGCAAAATTGGTATGAACCAAAAATAACAAAATCAATTAATTCCAATGTTGTAATAAAAAACCTTACTAAAAATATAAAACAAAAAAAATGTATAATTGTTGATGGAGGTGGAACAGCCTTATATGCTGGATTTCAGAGTTCAGTAATTGGTAAGGATGATAGATTAATCTGCTCCTCTTCAATCTCTGCTATGGGGACTGGTTTAGCAGAGAGTTTAGGTGCTTCAAAAAGTAAAAATTTTAAAAAATATATTTGTATAATTGGCGACGGAAGTTTTTTAATGAATATTCAAGATTTGCAGTCAATTATTCAGGATAAAATAAATATATTGATAGTCATAGTAAATAATAACGGTTACCTTGCAATACGGGATACTCAAAAAGAATTTTTGAAATCTAGATTTTATGGTACGCACCCAGATTGGAAACTTCAAATGCCTTCGTTTAAAGATTTGTCAAAAGGATTTAAAATTAAATATTTTAGAATAAAAAATGATAAAGATTTTGATAAATATAAAAAAAATCTTTTACATGACAAAGGTCCTTTGATTTGTGAACTAATTGTAGATCAAAACCAAGCTTCACTTTTTAAACAAGGGTACAAATCGAATCCTAATGGCACTTTTGCACCACAACCTCTCTCAGAGATGCATCCATTTTTAAGTGCACCTATTGCAAATACAAATAATTAAATTTTAATTTTATTTTAATAAATTATTTTAGTAGATCTGGATTCGAGTAAACAATTAAGAAAAAATTTTTAAATCTATAAAAATACTTATGAATTTATTTAAAATTAAAAAATTTTATATTAATTACTAAATTAATCTTACTTTGGATGATTATATTATTTCTAATTTTTATGTATATTGTTCAAGAAGTTTTTGATATTTTTAAAATAATGTTTTTAAAAAATTTAACAATAACTTTCTTTGGTTGATCATCAGATGTCTACTAAAATCTTTAGAGCCGCAATATTAAATGATATAAAAAAGATTAAATTTCATGATTTTCTAGTTCCAAGTAAATTAAGGGAAGACCAGGTTTTAGTTAAAATAAATTACACCGGTATATGTGGGTCGCAAATTATGGAATTTTTAGGCCATAGAGGAAAAGATAATTTTCTTCCCCATGCATTTGGTCATGAGGCTGTAGGACGAGTAATTGCTATTGGAAAAAAAGTTAAAAAAGTCTTTCCTAAAGACGAGGTTATATTAAGCTGGATTAAAGGTAAGGGATTAGATTATGGAGGATTTAAGCTAGCAAATGTTAAAAATCAAAAAATAAACTTTGGACCCATATCAACTTTTTCATCATTTGCGATTGTCTCTGAAAATAGAGTTTTTTTAAAACCCAAGGAAATGTCTAAAATCGAAGCGGTATTGTATGGTTGCGCGACACCCACAGGCGCCGGTATTGTAATTAAACAATTAAAAGAGATTAAAAAAAATCACAAAGTTTGTTTGATTGGAGTTGGCGGTGTAGGCATGGCTGCTTTATTGGCTTTAATAAAAAAAAAACCTCAAATTTTTGTCATTGAGAAAAATAAAAATAAACAAAAGTTTTTAAAAAAATTTAATGTTAATATTTTAAATGATAAAGAACTTAACGCTTACAATAATTCTTTTGATTTTTGCATTGAAACATCTGGCACAACTAATATGATCGAGCAGGGTTTTGACTTAATAAAAAAAAACGGAAAAATAGTTTTTGCTTCTCATCCTGCAAATTTGAAAAAAATTAAATTAAATCCTCATGATCTCATTAGTGGAAAGAGAATATACGGTAGTTGGGGCGGGAACTGTAATCTTGATATTGATATTAATAAAATATTTAAATATTTTGACGAAAAAAATATTTTTTCAACATCTGCAAAAATTTCTTTTTTTAATCTTGAAAATATAAATCAAGCATTCAACAAAGTTATTTCAGGTCAAATTAATAGAGCTATAATCAAGTTTTGATTGTCAAAAAATTTATAAATACTATTTTTTATGTTTATAGATTAAAGAAGATTTTTTAAAGTAATCTAAATTTTTTTTAATCCAATTAATTGTATTTATTATACCTTCTTCTAAATTAGTTTTTTCGGACCAGGAATAGTTATTTCTAATTTTATTTGAATTTAAAGTGTATTTTAAATCTTTTCCGTCCCTCTCTTTTACGTGATAAGTATTTTTTTTTTTTACATTCATCAATTTATTAATTAATTTAGTTAATTCTAAAATGCTAATAAATCTTTTAGAGGAGATATGAAAAGTTTCTCCTAAATTTTTTTTATCTAATAAAATTTTATAAAGAGCTCTAGAAACATCAGGCATGTATATAAATGATCTTAAAGTATCTCCTTTACCATGAATGGGTATTTTTTTATTTGTTAATATTGAAATTATAACTTTTGGGATAATTCTATAACTTTGTTGATAGGGCCCATATATATTTGCCGCTCTTGTAAAAACAACAGGGAAATTATAAGTTTTATAATATGCTAATAAGTTAAAGTCTTGCGCAGATCTTGAAATTGCATACGGCGTAGTTGGTGCAAAAATATTTCCTTCTTTAATTAAAAATGAAGTATTACCGTAAACTTCAGGCGTACTAAAGTTTAAATATTTTTTGATTTTTAACTTTGATAGTTCTTTTATTAAAATAGAGTTAGAAACCACATTGGTTAGATACCAGTCTTGAGGGTTAATCCAACTTTCTGCCACCATACCTTGTGCAGCAAAATTAGTTATATATTGAATTTTTTGTTTTTTTATAATTTTTATTAATTTATTAATATCTTTTCTTATATTTAAATTTATTTTATAAAATATAAAATTCTTGAGTTTTTTGTTTTCTTTATACCTTAAGTGTTCATTTTTAATTTCTTTATTTCTTGATACACCATAAACTTTAAAATTTTTATTTAATAGATAATCAATAAAGTCTGATCCTGCAAAAGAATTACTTCCAATAACTAGAATTTTTTTCATTTATGAAAAATTTTTATTTAACTAATAGCTAAAGTAACATAAAAATCATTAAATAAAGACCTAAATTATCTAGCTATGAAAGATTTATCTGCAATTCAAAGTAAAATTATATTTATTAGAAAAAAAAAAAAAACTATAGGTTTATGTCATGGTGTATTTGATATTTTACATTATGGTCACATCAAACATTTTGAAGCTGCTAAAAAAAAATGTGATTATCTATTTGTTTCCATTACATCTGAACAATATATCAATAAAGGACCAGGTAGACCAATACACAGCAATAGTGAACGCCTTTCTTTTTTAAAAAGTTTAAAATTTATTGATCATGTGTTCCTTGCCGAAGGAGATAGCGGAGTAAATAGTATTAATTTAATTAAACCAGATTTTTATTTTAAAGGATTTGATTATAAGAATAATTTGTCTGACAAGACTAAAAAAATATTTCTTGAAGTTAATGCAGTAAAAAAAAATAAAGGAAAAGTTATTTACACAGAGGAAAAGCAAATGAGTTCCTCAAAAATTATTAATCAACTAGGCTTGAATCTTAATGAAGTGCAAATAAAATTTTTAGAACAAGTCAAAAAAAAGGATAATTTCAACTCAACTATTAAAGCCTTAGATAAATTGAAAGAAGATAGGGTCCTTGTTATTGGCGATTTAATTATAGATTGTTACATTTATGGCGATGTTTTAGGAAAGTCCGGCAAAGAGCCACATATGGTTTTTTGTCAATCAAAAGAAGAATTATATTTAGGTGGTTCGGCAATAATATCCAATCATCTATCTGATTTTATTAAAAATATTACTCTGATTTCTGACCTGGGTAAAGAAAATAAAATTAAAAAATTATTGAACGACAAGTTAAAAAAAAATATCAAACATATGTCGGTATTACCTTATGAAGAATATAAAACATGTATCAAAACGAGATTTATAGATAAAATAAGCAATTACAAATTATTTGGATCATATGTTATTTCAAGCTTAGATATTTCAGAATTTTATAAAAAATTAAGTTTAAAATTAAGCAAAGCAATTAAGACAAACGATACAGTAATTATTGCAGATTACTCAAATAATTTTTTTAATAAAAATTTAATAAATAAAATTAGAAAATCAAAGAAATTCATAAGTGTAATGGTTCAAAAAAATTCAAATAATCCATCATTTTTTTCATTGAACCATGTAAAAAATTTTGACCTTTTATGTATCAATGAGGGTGAATTAAGAAGTGAATTAAAAGATAAAAAAACAGATATTGATATATTGGCAAAAAATTTTTTAATAAAGAATAAACTAAAATTTATAGTTATAACAAAAGGAATTTTGGGTTCGATATTATTTGATTACAAATTAAATAAATATTCATGCCCCTCTTTTAATTCAAAACCAATTGACAAAATTGGGGCAGGTGATTCAATGCTAGCAATATTAAGCATTCTTTTAAGTAATAAATTTAATCCATCAACTTCATTATTGATTGCATCATTATTATCTTCAATAGTAGTAAATAATATGGGAAATTCATATGCAGCATCTAGAATAGAAATAGAAAGAAATTTAGAATTTTTATTAAAATAAACTGTTAAAACTTTTTAATTGTATCGTTTTTGTATTTTACTAAATATTAAATTTTTTTATAAGAAGTTTTGACCAATTTTTATTAAAAAATAATGATTTATCGTCAATGAATAAATCAAAGCTAGGTTTTCCAAAATAAATTTTATGATACTTTACTTCCCATTTTTTTAATTGTTTCACCGTCAACGGTTTAATTTTTTTTTTTACTTGTATTAAATTTTCATTACATCTTCCCATATATCTTGCGGTATATAAAATTATTTTAAAACCTTTATCATATAATTTATTAATAACTTTAATATTTTTCTTTATAGGTTTTGAATTTAAATAATTTCTCTTAGTATTTGTTTTGCAAATAACGTTATCAACATCAAAACAAATAGTTTTAAATTTCATATAAGTAACATATAGTTTTAGTTAACAATCAACAACTTTTAATTGATTAACTATTTATTTTTTAATTAAAAAAAATATCATTATAATTTAAATATGAATATAAATAGTTTAAAAAACTTCATAAGACAAAAAATACACGCCCATAAAAAAAATAAAATTTTATATTTTAGAGCAATAATACACATAATTGCATTTTTTTTACTTAGTAATTACAGAAAGAATAGATGTCTAATAGACCCACCATCGGATTTTTTTTATAAATATAAAAATTTAGCAAATTATTTTTCAATTCCTTTATTAATTTTTGCTAGCTACTTAAGAAGAAAAAAAATTTTTATTAGTATTAATAATGGTTATAATTATTCTTTAGGTCACATTTATACTGAAATTCTGTTAGTTCAAAAAATACAAAAGTTAGACAATAAGTATTCAGGTTCAACAATATGGTTTACAACAACCAGAAAAGAAATTTTAGGCGAGACCAAAGATATATTTGAAAACGAAAAATTTAGAGTATTATTTGGTGGTATAAAAAGAATATTTCTTACTTTTGTCGCATTAAAAGAACCATCTATTTCAATTGATGGAGGCGTAAGTGATGTAAATTATTTTTTAGGAAAAAGTAATTCAGCTCGTATAATATATCATAATTTTTCAAAACGTAGAGCGAAATTAATCAGTAAAGGTCAAGATTTTTTTCCAAATATAGATAAGTTGCAGAATTATCAAGAGAATACAAAGCAATTAATGCAAAGATTAAATATAACAAAAAAATATGTCGTTATTCAAAATAAAGATAAAAGTGTAAATGGAACACTTAAACCCTTACCCCCGGATTTATTGTTAAAAGCTATAAAATATTTTCAAGATAAAGATTATCAAATTGTATTTGCAGGTAGAGAGAAATTTCCGGATGTTTTTTTAAATAAATCTATAATTAATTATGCAAATTCAAAATATGCATCTAGTCTAAATGATTTTATTCTTATTAGAAATTGCTCTTTAGTGATTTCTTCAGCATCTGGATTTTGTAATATACCAGAAAGCTTTGATAAGCCTTTATTAATAACTAATTCACATCATATAATCCAAAATTTTGGACGACGAACAATTTACTTGCCCACATTACTTTCTCGAAATTCTAAAATATTTAATGCAAGAGTTCAGCATAGATATCTTTGTACCTATGGTGCTGATTGTGGATATGGTGCTTTTGATGATTTTTATATTCTTCATATGCCAACTAGTGAAGAAATTTTTATGGCCGCAAAAGAGTTGGAAGAAATGCTGTCTAGCACTATCCCTCCTTTAACGCCGTTACAAAAAAAAACTCGTGATAGTGGAGGCTGCCCATTATTATCTGATGGATTAAGTCGAATATCTAATTATTATCTCATAAAGCACAGAATTTTTTTTGAGAAATAATAAGGATTGATTATTTTACCTATATTTTAGTCAGAAATAATTTTAAATCTAGTTATCAAAATAATTTATATTTATGTAATAAATTACGTTTTATTGAACTATAATTATAAAAATAATTAAAAAATGAATATTAAAAAAATTAATTCACCTATACTTTTTTTGATATTTAACAGACCCAGTGAAACAAAAAGAGTTTTCAGTGCAATCCGTCTAGTTAAGCCACCACGGTTATATGTTGCTGCAGATGGTTTACGCGACTATCCTAAGAATGAAGCAGAACTTATTGACAGAACTCGTAAAATTGCAACAGCAGTTGATTGGCCTTGTGAAGTCAAAACTCTTTTTCGTGAAAAAAATTTAGGCATCAAAAATGCTGTAGAAAGTGCAATCACTTGGTTTTTTAAGCATGAAGAGCAAGGAATTATTTTAGAAGACGACTGTCTTCCGCATCAGGATTTTTTTCAATTCTGTGAAACCCTTTTGAATTATTATCGTTATGACGAAAGAGTTTCGATGATTACAGGTAACAACTACCAAGCAGGAAAAAAACGTGGTGATGGAAGTTATTATTACTCTAGGTATAACGTTACTTGGGGTTGGGCTTCCTGGAGAAGAGCATGGAAGTATTATGATGGTGATCTTAAGTTTTGGCCAACATGGAAACTTTCAACTGATTGGAAAAAGAAAATTCCCGACTTTTTTGAAAGAGTGTATTGGAAGAGAATTTTTGATAAATGTTTTGCTAAGCAGATTGATACTTGGGATTATCAGTGGCATGCAAGCATTTGGTATTATGGGGGGTTGACTGTTACACCGAATGTTAATTTAGTAAGTAATATTGGCTTTGGACCTAATGCAACTAATTTTAAATCTATTAATAATCCGTTGGCAAGGATAGCTACAAACGATTTAGGAAAAATAATACACCCAAAGGCTATTGTTCAAGATCAAGCCGCAGACAGATTTGTTTTTAAAAATGTCTATTCAGGACGCTTAAAAAAATTTCCTTTAAATCTCATAGTGATAATTTATTTTTTAGTTAAAAAATTTATTAACAGAAATTAATCTTGGTGAATATAGAACATTCAAAAACGCTTTGTATAATCTTACACCATGGATCTGAAGAATATACTAATAAATGTATTAACTCGTTATTAAATCAAAAACATCTAGATATTGTCATTTTAGATAACGATCCAAGCCAGTCATATGAACCGCTTGCATATGCTAGAAAATCTGTAAAAATTTTTAAAACTGGTGGATCAGCAGGATTCTCGGAGTCAAATAATATTGGGGTAAAAGCGTTCTTAACTAAATATCATAGCTCAATTCTTATTCTTAACAATGATACTATTGTTAGCGAAGGTGCTTTAGAATATTTACTAAATACTTTAAATTCTAGTTCTGTAGGTGCAGTTGGACCTTGTATGCCATACACAAGTCACCCAAACAGGATTTGGGCATGTGGTGGAAATATTAGCAAGCTAAGAGTTTCTATAGGTGGAATTCAGCCAAAACACCAGCATCCTTACGAGGTAGATTATTTACCCGCAGCTGCCATTTTATGTCGCTCTGATTTATGGAAAGAAATTGGCGGATTTAACGAAGAATATTTCATAGCATATGAAGAGGCTGAGTTTGCTTTAGAAATAAAAAAAAGGGGATTTAAAGTTATGGCCGATCCTAGATCAGTTATTTTGCATACCGTCGGAATGTCCAATCAAATTTCAGCTAAATATTATTATAATAGTATCAGAAACCGTCTAATTTTTTCAAAATACCTTTATGGAAAGAATATCGGTTTTTTTTATGCTCTTATTATTACAACATTATCATTTTTGAATGCCCGCTCTTTAAAAAATTTTTTACAACGAATTAAATTATGGATCAAAGCTATATCAGACGATTTCAACAAAGTACCAATAGATAGAAAAATTTTACAATCTATTACGGAACAATTTAAAGATAGTTATTAAAAGATTTATAAAAAAATTAATATATTGATTAGGAAACTTAGCTGCGCGTTAACATATTGCTGCTATTACCTTAGTTAACTTTATTGATTCACTGAATTTTGGATAGAAATGATAATCTTTAATTTAATTAACAGTGAATATAATATACTCAAGCACATCGTTTATGAGGATTAAATTTTTTTTGGTTTAGTTGCTGTTTGATTTTTTATTTTGTAAAGCAGCTCATTGTAGCCAAATATTCTTTTAAATGAACTAATAGACTTATTTTTAAATAAGTAGTCGTATATTTCTTTATTTTTATTTTTTTTTACTTGAAAGCTCGAACTGTTATTCTTGTCGCAAGTCATTATTACTGGAGTGTATCCAGAACGAAATCCTAATTCAGAACCACGAAGATTAAAATCATGATCATCATATCCCAGAAAAAATTTATCTGTATCAAGCGGCCCTATTTTCTTGAGTAAATACTTATTGATTAGCCAAGGTCCACGACAATTTGTATCAGCTTCATATACCTCTCCCAATAAAGGAGAACCAACTAATATATTGTTATAAAGATTTTTGCCTACATAACCTTTTGAACCAGTTCCAAAAAGAATTAATGATATTGGAGATTTTAATTTTAATATACTTATAATTTTTGATTTAGGCCCTAATACATCAAACCAAGAATGGCACGAACGTCCACTAACACTGGAAAATTTGTTATTATTTAACGCATCAATCATTCTTTTATCAAATCCTTTATCATGAATAATAATGTCTGATTGAATTTCTAATAAATAAAATCCTTCAGCAATAAAAAAACCAAGATTGTCGCATGCAGTTTCAAAAATAGGAACTGATGTAGAAATGAATATGTGCCTAATATTTTTATTTTTTAAATAATTAGTAATTATTTCTTTTGAGTTATCACTAGAAGCATCATCGATTATAACTAATTCATAATTTGTAGTTAATGATGCGATAAGATTATCAAGCATATTACAAATAATTCTTTCTTTATTAAAAACTGGAATAATAACGCTAACATTTGGCTTTGAATCAGATTTATTGATAGAGATAACTTCAAACGGTTCTAAAAATGGATGGGGAGGTTGCTTAACTGGAACTAGATCGTTATAATTAAATTTTGTTCCAACTTTTAAATTCATTTACTTTTAAAGTAACATAATAGGCTGTTTGCATATACATTTATATATCTTTTTATTAAAAAATTAAATTTTATAAGAAAAAAATTTTTATATAATATATTTAATGCTAATAACAATTAATAAAAAATGAAAAAAAATTATTTAATAGC
>Ga0172372_10006279_pt1 | contig 16221 bp, 14 predicted proteins | sample LakKiv5m_2_FD_114544 | JGI IMG/M metagenome (GOLD analysis project Ga0172372, IMG submission 114544) | Freshwater microbial communities from Kabuno Bay, South-Kivu, Congo - kab_092012_9.5m | ecosystem: Environmental > Aquatic > Freshwater > Lake | place: Democratic Republic of the Congo...
CCATGACATTCGCGATGTCGCCTTCCGATGAGTTGCCCGCACGCGGTCCCGACGACGTCGTTGACGGCCCGCGTGCTCTTGAGATCGACGGTCTCGAACCCCTCGAGACGCCCCAGCTGCGCGCGTTCGCGCCGCTCTGCTCGGTGTTTCGGCGATTCCTCAAGAGCCGCGACCTCAAGTACACCCAGGAGCGCGCGGACGTTCTCGACGCGATCATCGCCCGCGACGGCGCGTTCGAGGCCGAGGAACTCCTCCTCGAACTCCGGTCCCGCGGCCACGACGTTTCGAAGGCCACCGTCTACCGGACGATCCGGCTGCTGCTCGACGCGGGCATCATCACCCAGTCGCTGTTCGACGCGAAGCAATCGCATTACGAACTGATCTACGGCCGCGAGCCGCGCGACTGCATGGTCTGCATGAAGACCGGACGACGCGTGGAGTTCACGAGCCGCGAACTCGTCGCGCTGCGCGATCGCATCTGCCGCGAACTCGGCTGGGAGGCCGTCGGCCATCGGTTCCAGATCTTCGCGGTCAGCCCACCCGTTGCGTCGGCAGAGTGACCGCGCGCGCGATCACTCGTCGAACTCGGGATGCTCCTTGCCGACGATGCGATGTCGCATCATGAGCCAGTCGCCGAGGTCCGCAAGTCGACAACGCGGCGAACAGAAGGGGGCTGACGTCGCATCGACGGACTCCCCCGCCTGCACCGCGCGCGACTCCCCCGCCGGGGGGCTTGCGGCGGAACCGCCCGAACTGAAACCATCGACAGACAACGGCTTGCCGCAGACCGGGCACGATGGCGGCGAGATGCGCGGCGCGCGCAGCAGGAGCGAGAGGCCATCGCTGATCCTTGCGCTCTCGCGCGGGCCGAGCGCGGTCGCATCGATCGTCGCGGTTCGCCCTGCCTCGCCATGTTCCTCCTGCGGCGCCGCGTGTTCAAGGCGTAGTCGGATATGGCGCGCGGGCAGCGCGCTCGCGATGCGCTCGGGCCACTCGATCGCCGCGACTCCGTCGCCCTCGAGCAGTTCATCGAAGCCGATACTCTCGAGTTCATCGCTCTGAAGACGCCACGCGTCGATGTGCGCGAGACCGCGCTCGCCGCGGTGATCCATGCGCATCGTGAACGTGGGACTTGCGACCGCGCCACCGTCCGCGCCTAGCCCCTCGGCGAGGCCGCGCACGAAGGTCGTCTTGCCCGCTCCGAGTTCACCCGAGAGAAGGATCGCGATCGCACCGGGATGCGCGGTGCGGGAACGCAGGAGATCGCCGAGCACCGCGCCGAGCTGCTCGGTCTCCTCGGCGGAGCGCAGGTGAAACGAGATCGGCTGCGTCATCGAGCCCCCCCGCCCGTGCCTGCGCCGTCGCCGTGCTCGAAGCCCGCGGTGCGCGCGTCGAACCATCCGCCACCATCGCGGACGCGCACGGCGATGTCGCCCGCGACGACCGTTCCGATGCGCGTGATCGGGACTCCGGCGAGTTGCGAAGGAAGCCCGCCTCGCGCCGTGAACGCAAGCTCGTAGTCCTCGCCCTGCGCGATCGCATGCCGCGGCGCGACTCCGGCCGCCGTCGGAACGCTCCCAAGCTCAACCTCGATCGCGACGCGCGAACACTGTGCGATATGGCCGAGGTCTCGCCCGAGTCCGTCGCTCACGTCGATCATGGCACCGAGGCGTTCCGCGAGGAGTTCGTCGAGTGCGTGCGCCACCGCGATCCTCGGTGTGAAGTCGAGATGCCGTCCGGTCCCATCCGGGTTCCATGCGCCGCCAATGGTGCCGGTGACGTACACGCCGTCGCCGACGCGCGCGTTCGAACGAAGCGCGTATCCGCGGCCAGGCCGCACCGGAGCGGCGATGATCGTCACGCTCACCTCGAGCGGCGCGCGCGGATCCTCGCTCGATGTTCGGGCGATGTCGCCGCCGACGAGCGGTGCGTCCCACACCGCACCGGTCTCCCGGAGTCCCTCGTAGAGCCGCCACGCGCGATCCTCGCTCGTGCCGCGCGGAAGCACCGCGGTCGCCACGATCGCAACCGGGCGCGCGTTCGCCATCGCGGCGACATCGCTCACATTCCGCAGGACGGCCTTGCGTCCGAGCACGGACGGGTCGCATCCCCACGGGGCGTGCCGACCTTCGATCGCACTGTCGGCCGCGATGAGAATCCCGTCGCCATTCCCGAGATCGACCACCGCCATGTCATCGCCCGGCGGCACCAGCACGCGTTTCGGCAGCAGGTGATTCGCGGCGAAGACGCGGGCGAGGAAGTCGAACTCCCGCATGGTTCACCAGAGGACGCGCACCAGGATGTGCGTGGTCGCGAGCGCATAGAAGCCCGCGACGAGATCATCGATGAGGATGCCCAGTCCGCCCTCGAGCCGCTGCCAACCGCGCGCGGGCGGCGGCTTCACGATGTCGAAGAAGCGAAATGCCAGGAACGCGATCGCGCACGTGGCGATGATGCGGGCGTTGTTGCCGATCGACCACGGGAGCCACATCAGCGCGAGCGCCTGACCCGCGACCTCGTCGGCGACGACGGCGCCGGGATCCTTCTTGCCGTAGCGCGACTCCGCGCCCTTGCCCCAGACGAGGCAGCCGACGCCGAAGACAAGCCCTATCGCGGCCAACGCCATGTCGATCGTGCGCGGATCGGTGTCGGCCATCGCGAGAACGCAGGCGAGCGCCACCGGAGGAAGCGAACCCCACGTCCCGGGCGCGGGACGCATGCGCCCAAGCCCACCCGCCGTCACGATCCAGTCGCCGACTCCGCGGCCTTCTGTCGAGGAACTCACTTGGTCGCCTCCGTGCGTTGCGCCGTTTCCTTCGATACCTGCATGGCCCGCCGAATGTAGGTGATCGAGCTGAGCACCGTGAGCACCACGGTTGCCCACGTCGACGCATCGCGCAGGAAGACCTGCCAGCCGTACGGCTCGACACGGGTGGCGACGTAGACGCAGCAACCGACGCAGAAGCTCTGGATGAACATCTTGAGCTTTCCCGACCAGTCCGCCGGGAACGGAGTGCCCCGGGACTCGATGTAGGAACGCAGGCCAGTGACCAGCAACTCGCGAAGGAGAAGGACGACCACCATCCACGCCGCGATGCCCGAGCCGATCATCGCGTTCGCAGGAATGGGCTCGAACTTGGGAGAGGCGAGGTAAATGAATCCGCCTAGGACGAGCACCTTGTCGACCAGCGGATCCATCAGCCGCCCGAACGTGCTCACGACCTGCCAGCGCCGGGCGAGATAGCCGTCGAGGATGTCGGAAAGCGCCGCGGTGGCGAAGAGTCCCATGCCCCAGGCCCCGAGTCGGGCGATCTCCGCCGGCGGCGCGGAGCGATCGATCGCCTCGAGCAGACCGAAGAAGACGACCGCGAGGGCCAGCCGGACCAGCGTGATGGCGTTGGGAAGGGCGCGCCGGAACGGCGACTGCATGGGGAGTGGATCCTAACGCCCCACGCTCGGCGGCGGTCCCGCGGTTGGTTGCGGGATCCGGGCGCGAGCCATACATTCCCACCTTCCCCCGAGCGTCGGGGCGACACACCCAACCCGGATCCTCCGGGGACACGCGGACGACGGGGCGTCGCCGAGCGGCCACCACCCGACCGAGCCAGACTCCGTCTATCGACACCCGAACGACATCACCGGCTTCATCGACCGCCGTCGAGTCCCCGCCCGGCACTGCCCGGGGAGTCCTCAACGACGGTCAGCGACCGAGAACTTCAGAGCACGCGGCATGGAAATAGCCCTTCCCCCCACCCAACTCCTCGCCGAGGCGATTGCCAGCCCAGCCGCGATCGCGCTCACCAGCGCCTGTGCCATCGGCGCCGCCGGTCTCGCGCTTCTCATGCAGCCGGGGAAGAAGGGTCTGCGCATCGCAGGCACCGTCATCGCGCTCGCAGGCTTCGCGATGCTCCTCGTCGAGGTCATCAAGCGCGCCTCGACTGGCGACGACGGCGCCACCACCGCGATACCGCCCGTCTTCCCCGTCATCTTCTCGTTCATCGCACTCGCGGGCGCGGTGCGCATGGTGACGCATCCAAAGCCCGTCTTCGCCGCGCTCTACTTCATCCTCGTCGTCATTGCGACGGCGGGCATGTTCCTGCTGCTGGGCGCGGAGTTCATGGCGTTCTCGCTCATCATCGTCTACGCGGGCGCGATCCTCATCACCTACATGTTCGTGCTGATGCTGGCGCAACAGTCGCCCGTCGCCGGTGTCGGCGACGCGTGGTACGACCGCGTGCCGCGCGAGGCGGTCTCGGCCGTCGTCGTCGGCTTCGTGATCCTCGCGACGCTCTCCGATGCGTACTTCTCCGAACGCACGCAGACGCAGCTCGCGGACGCGCGCGCGAACGGCGAGTCGGCCGCGATCGAGCGCTCATGGGAGCGGCTCGAGGGAATGCCGAAGTTGCTGCTTGAGACCGCGCGCACGGCGCATGAGGATCAGTGGCGCGCCGCCCAGCGCGAGGTCGCCGCCGGCACCACGGCCGCCACGATGCCCGAAATCGTCTCGATCGAGCAGAAGGCCGACAGAAGCGCCTTGCGTCGCATCGAGGGCGGCGTGAGCGTGACGGCGACGCTCGCCGACGGTTCGACCATCTCGGTCGCGATCCCCGACGCGCTGCGCCCCGACAATAGCCGTCAGGTCGGCGTCGATCTCGTCTCGAAGTTTCCCGCCGGTCTCGAGATCGCCGGCGTCGTGCTGCTGATGGCGCTCTTCGGCGCAGTCATCCTCGCGCGCAAGCAGATCGAACTGGGCGAAGACGAGCGACGCGGCCTTGCGGGCATGCGCCGGATCACCGTCGACGGCGAGGCCGGAGGCATGCGATGACAGACAACCCGATCTTTCTTGCCGACACCGGCGCCGCGACCATCAACGTCGCGCTCCTGATGAGCGCGCTCCTCTTCGTGATCGGTCTCGTCGGCTTCCTCAGCCGGCGCAACATGATCCTGATGTTCCTCTGCACGGAGCTCATGTTCCAAGCGGCGGCGCTCGCGATGATCGCCTTCGGCAAGGTCCACGGCGACCTTTCCGGGCAGGTCTTCGTGATCTTCATCCTCACCGTGGCCGCGGCCGAGGCAGCGCTCGCCCTTGGCCTCGTCGTCCTCCTCTACCGTCGCCGCGAAACACTCGACAGCGAAGCGTGGAGCGAACTCAGGGAAGCATGAATTCCGGACGCATGACCCCGAGACGAGCCAGAACCGCGGCAGCACGGCACGATCCGAACGAACCTCTCCGACGAACCACATGAGTCTCCTCGCAAGCCTCCATACAGGCCCGCTCGAAGCGGCTGCTCTCGCTCCCGCCCTCCTCGGCGACGCGGCATCCGCGGCGATCAAGCCCGCCGTCCTCGCCCCGGACCTCTCGTGGGCCGGGCTGATCCTCCTGCTTCCCGCCATCTCCGCGGCCCTCTGCGGCCTCTGCGCGATCCGCGGCGTGAAGGGCAAGCTCCCGGGCATCATCACCGCGGTATCGCTCCTCGCGTCGTTCGCGATCACCTTCAGCCTCTTCTGGAACACGCCCAACGACGCGCCGCGCGTGATCCATCTGTTCGACTGGGTCGGCTTCGCCTGGGGCGACGCAGACGCGAAGTGGACCTCGTTCCTCGCGCCGTTCTCGCTCTACGTCGACTCGCTCACGCTCCTCTGGATGCTCTTCGTCACCGGCCTCGGATCGCTGATCGCGATCTACGCGACCGAGTACATGGAGGGCGATGTCGGCCGCGGATACGCGCGCTTCTTCGGCTCGGTCAGCATCTTCCTCTTCGCGATGGGTTCGCTCGTCATGGGCGGCAACCTCATCCTTCTCTACCTCGGATGGGAAGGCGTCGGCCTCGCCAGCTACCTGCTCATCGGCTACAACTATGCGCGCCCGAGCGCCGTCGCCGCCGCGAAGAAGGCCTTCATCGTCAACCGCATCGGCGACCTGGGCCTCGCGCTCGGCGTCTTCCTGATCTGGATGAACTACGGGACGGTCGAGTACGACGCGCTCTTCCAGGCGCTTTCGTCGACCGAGTCGTACAACGCGACCAGCGACTGGACCAAGGCCGCGATCCCATACTGCCTGATGCTCGGCGCGTTCGGCAAGAGCGCGCAGTTCCCGCTGTACGTGTGGCTGCCGGACGCGATGGAAGGCCCGACGCCAGTGTCGGCGCTCATCCACGCGGCGACCATGGTCACCGCGGGCGTCTACCTCATCGCGCGCACGTACCCCCTCTTCGCGCTCGACCCGAACGCGCTCACGGTTGTCGCGGTGGTTGGCTGCGGCACCGCGCTGCTCGCGGCGACGATCGGCATGGCGCAGTACGACATCAAGCGGGTGATGGCGTACTCGACCGTCTCGCAGCTCGGATACATGTTCCTCGGCCTCGGCGTCGGCACGACGTTCGGCGCCGTGTACCACGTGTTCACCCACGCGTTCTTCAAGGCGCTCCTCTTCCTCTGCTGCGGCGCGATCATGCACGGCATGGCGGGCCAGCTCGACCTCCGCAAGATGTCGGGCCTCCGCAACGTGAAGGGCTTCGCGATCATCAGCTGGACGTTCCTCTTCGGCTGCCTCTGCCTCGCGGGCTTCCCCTACACCGCAGGCTTCTTCTCGAAGGATTCGATCATCGCGCAGGCCTTCGGCAGCGGGAACGCGACGTTCGCGATGCTCGGCTGGATTGCGCTGTTCACCGCGTTCCTCACCGCCTACTACACGTTCCGCGTGTGGTTCCGCGTATGCGCCGGCCCGACGAAGTACGAGCCGGGCGACGAGCTGCACGGCCACGGGGACGATGAGCACGGACATGGCCACGATCACGGCCATGCTGGAGGCCACGCTGGAGGCCACGGTGGCGGCCACGGCCACGGTGGCGAATGGCACCCGCACGGCCCGCGCCTCGCGATCAACGGCGTGTTGCTCCTGATCTGCATCGGCGCGATCCTCGCGGCGGTGCCGGGCTACCTCGGAGAGGTCCAGCACAAGGAGAACTGGGTGTCGGCGATGGTGGCGCACTCGTCCGCCGCGGGAGGTATTCCCGCCCACGATCATTCGGGCGAGGGCCACGCGCATCATGCGCTGTCGTTCACCGGAATCGCCGACGTGCACACCGCGACGAGCGTGGTGGCAAGCGCCGCCGGCATCCTCGGTATCTGCCTCGCGGCCTTCCTCCATCTCTTCAGCCGCAAGACCGCCGACAGCCTGCGTCAGGCGCTTCTCTCGAACAGCCTGACGCGCTGGCTTCCGATCGCGATGGAGAAAAAGTGGTACGTCGACGAGATCTACCACGCGCTCATCCGCGTGCCCGCCTGGGCGCTCGGTCACATCTTCGAGTTCATCGACAAGAACGTGATCGACGGCGCCATCGTGAACGGTACCGCGCGCGCACCGGCTGGCCTCGCCCGGATCTTCCAGCCGCTCTACAACGGCGCGCTCCAGGGATATGCGTGGACCATGGCGGGCGGTATCGCACTCATCGCGGCCTGGGTCTTCTGGCTCTGGCTCCGCGGAGGGGCCGTCTGATCTCGACTACCGCGCCCACAACCACCTCTCACGAACCACACCGACCACCGCGCAGATGCGCGCCTGATCAGACGAGATCACGGAACGCGACACTTCGGAACGCACGATGCTTCCAACCTTGACCTACCTCCTCCTCCTGGTGCCGATCGCCGCAGCGGCGTGCGTGGCGCTCGCGCCCGTGCGTCTCTCGAAGTGGATCGCGACCGCCGGCACGCTCACCGCCTTCGCGGTCTCGATCGCCTTCGCGTGGCTCTTCCCGGGCTGGACCGACGGCTCCATGTACCCGAGCGAGGCTGGCTGGGCCGTCATGCCCTCGCTCGGCATCACGCTCTCGCTCGGCACCGACAGCGTCGGCCTGATGCTGATCCTGCTCACGACGTTCCTGATGCCGCTGGCGATGATCGGCTCGTTCACCGCGGTGACCGAGCGGGAGAAGGAGTACTACGGCTGGTTCATGCTGCTCGAGGCGGCCATGGTCGGCGTCTTCCTCGCGAAGGACGCGATCGCGTTCTACACCGCTTACGAGTTCACGCTCGTTCCGATGTACTTCCTCATCGCGATCTTCGGCGGCAAGGACCGCCGACCCGCGAGCATCAAGTTCTTCCTGTACACCTTCCTCGGCTCGGTGCTCACGCTTGCGGGCGTCATCTACGTGGCGGCCAGCTACGCCGACGCCCACGGCGGCCAGTGGACGTTCGATCTCGCCGCCCTCGCCAACCACTGCGCGACGGCGATGGATCGCGGCACGCAGTTCTGGATCTTCGTCCTCCTCATGGCGGGTTTCGCCGTCAAGGTGCCGCTCTTCCCGGTGCACACCTGGCTTCCGCTCGCGCACGACCAGGCTCCCACCGCCGGATCCGTCATCCTCGCGGGCACGCTTCTCAAGCTCGGCACGTACGGCGTCTACCGGATCGCGCTTCCGATGGCGCCCGTCGGTGCGGTCGAGCTCGACCAGTTCTTCGCCATCCTCTGCGTGATCGCGATCATCAACACCGCGCTCATCTGCTGGGTGCAGAAGGACGCGAAGAAGCTGGTCGCATACAGCTCGGTCAGCCACCTCGGATTCTGCATGCTCGGGCTCTTCGCGCTCAATCCGATCGGGGCGACGGGTTCGGTCATGTACATGATCAACCACGGCCTCTCGACCGGCGCGCTCTTCCTCTGCATCGGCATGATCTACGAGCGCTACCACACGAAGGACATGGACCAGCTCGGCGGGCTCTTCAAGAAGATGCCCATCTGGTCGTTCTTCATGGTGTTCTTCACGCTCGCGAGCCTCGGACTGCCTGGCCTCAACGGATTCGTCGGCGAGTTCCTCTGCCTCATGGGCTGCTTCATCGCCGAGCCCGGCGCAACCGGCAACCCTGGCCTGCTCGGTCCCATGTGGGCGGTCTTCGCCGGCCTCGGCCTCGTGCTCGCGGCGATGTACCTGCTCATCATGCTCGGGAAACTCGTCTGGGGCCCGCTGCGCGAACCACATGGCGACGGGCACGGCCACGGCGGCGGACACGGCGGCGGACACGGCGGCGGACACGGCGGCGGACACGGCGGCGGACACGGCGCCCATGGCGACGCCTCCGCGCAAGGTGGCAAGGTGGGATCGCATGGCGCTGGGCACGGTGCCCTGCCGACGGACCTCTCCGCTCGCGAGATCGGCATCCTCGTTCCGCTCGCGCTTGTCTGCCTCGTGATCGGCTTCTATCCGAAGCCGATGCTCGAGTCGATCGCGCCGAGCGTCAAGAACACGCTGGCCGGTTATCCCGAGTTGGTGACCGAATACGCCGCAAACGGCACGCTCCTTCCGACCCGCGCGGGAGGTGGCGAAGAGATGGCGGTCGCTCGCGCAGGAACCGACGCTCCCGACGGCGTCACGAACACCGATCCGGAGGGCGCTCTGCGCTGAGCGCACGTGCATCCCATGCCGATCGAGATCACAACACCTATGTCCATGTTCACGTCCATCGCTCCGACGCTCGCCTCCGCCAACATGGCGGCGAAGTTGACGCTCATCGCTCCCGAGATCCTGCTGTTCGCAGGTGCGGTGGTGGTGGCGGTGCTCGGCCTGTCGCGCACCGCGTCGATCCGGCGCGCCGTCCCGATGGTCACCGCGGCGTTCCTCGCCGCGTCGGTCGGCGTGACCGCCTACGTCTACCGCTCCGATGCCGTCGTCGAGAGCAACATCCTGCTGCCTCAGCTCGGCGGATTCGTGAAGGCGCTGATCGCGCTCATCGGCATCCTGCTGGTGATGATCGCGGGTCCGGCCATCGACCGCAGGCTCGAAGAGGCGTTCGACTCCGGCCGAGCATCGTTTGACCCGATCCGGACCATGCGCGGCGAATACTTCGCATTTTTCCTGCTCTCGATCGCGGGAACGATGCTCATCGCGAACGCGAACGATCTGATCTGGCTCTTCCTCGCGCTGGAACTCGCGAGCCTCCCGACCTACGTGATGGTCGCGGTGAGCCGCGGCACGCGCCGCGCGCAGGAGGCTGCCGTCAAGTACTTCTTCCTCGGTGCGCTGTCGGCGGCGACGTTCCTGTACGGATTCGCCCTCCTCTATGGCGCGACGGGCACGCTCGACCTCGTCGAGATGAAGGCGCGCCTCGCCGAGATGTCCGCGATCCCGACGCTCGCGATCCTCGGCGGCGTCATGGCCATCCTCGGCATCGCCTTCAAGCTCGCAGCCGCCCCGATGCACTTCTACGCGCCCGACGTCTACGAGGGTGCGGGTTCGCAGACCACCGCGTTCCTCGGCTTCATGCCGAAGATCGCCGGTGTCGTGGCGCTCATGGTGCTGCTCGGGGTCTTCTGGACGCCGGTGGCCGACGCGAGTGGCGCGATCTCCGCGCGACTCCCCGACGCGATCCTCGCGCTCCTCTGGCTCGTGAGCGTGCTCACGATGATCATCGGAAACGTGGGCGCGCTGCTCCAGCAGAACGTGAAGCGTATGCTTGCGTACAGTTCGATCGCGCAGTCGGGCTACCTGCTCATCGGCATCATCACCGGGCCGGGAGCGGGCTACAACGCTGTGCTCTTCTATCTCGTCGGATACGGCGTGATGAACACGGCCGTCTTCGCGGTGCTTGGCGCGCTCGAGCGTCAGGGCGAGGAGGTCGAAACGCTCGACGACCTCGCGGGCCTTCGCGTGCGACAGCCCGGTCTCGCATGGATGCTCGCGATCAGCGCGATCAGCCTGATCGGTATCCCCCCGCTCGTCGGGTTCTTCGGCAAGCTCGCGCTCTTTGCCGCGGCCATCGAGCAGGGCCAAACCGCCCTGGTCCTCGTGGCGGCCGTCACCACCGCGATCAGCGCGTTCTACTACCTTCAGTTGGTGGCGGTCCCGATGCTCGGAACGCCAACCGCGCGCACCGACGCCGTGCACGCCGTGCCGAGCGCGTGGCCGCGTATCACCGCCGTCGTTTGCGGCGTGGGCATCCTGGTGATGCCGCTCGCTCTCGAGAAACTCGTCACCGCTTCGGGGGCCACCGCGGCTCCAGGCGCGACCGATGTGGCCACGGTGGTCGATTCTGTGGTCGAGACGGGCGAGTAAGCGCGATACCCGCAGGCCGACAGTCCTTCGAAGCGACGATCCGGCAACGCGGGCGAGCAACCAGGGCTGGCAAAACGAAACCGCCCCGCATGCCGTGCATGCGGGGCGGTTTCCTAGCGCGACCGGCAGGAGTCGAACCTGCAACCCCGAGCTTCGTAGGCTCGTGCTCTATCCAGTTGAGCTACGGTCGCAACCGGGCCGCGAAGTATACAGAGTTGCGCGACGGCGTAAAGGGCCTCGGCGACACCACCTGGCACCACGGGGAGCCTCTGACGCGGGGCAAGTACTTGTCCGGTCTGCGCCCGCAGGCCTTACGGGCAGGGTCCCCAGGCGCTCAGCATCGTGGAAAGGTCGGCCGCGTCGACGGTGCCCGAGCCATCGAAGTCCGCGGCCCCGCTGGCACCCCACGCACCGAGCAGACTCGCGAGATCGGCCGCATCCACCGAACCGCTGTTGTCAAGGTCGGCCGGGCACGGAGGCGGTGGCGGCAGTTGCTTCTCGAAGGCGCCTCGGTCGACGATCGGCGCGGTACCCGCCCCGGTGTCGGCAACCGTAGGGTCGTCGACGAATCGAGCGTTCCGATCGAAGTCGATACTGGTGCCTGCGGGCACCGTTGAGTTCGATCCGGAGTCGATCGCCGGCGAGGATGACTGGAGCCGGAAGTCCCGCGTCGCCTGGTTCACGAAGAGCGGATCGACGTTGAGGTTGGCCGTCCCGGTCACGCCACCCTGCACGATCGAGTAGCTCGTCGTGTTGGTTCCGCCGGACGCGGCGATCTGATTTGCTGCGGTCGTGCCTCCGGGTCCCGTGTTCGCCCACATGATGCAGTTTGAGAAGGTGGACGAACCACTCGTGTTGATGATGCCGCCCGCAAGGCTGGTCGCGCTGTTCGCGACGAAGGTGCAGTTGCGCGCCGTCACCGTGCCCGAGTTTCCGATCCACAGCGCCCCACCACCATTCGTGCCCGTGGCGCTGTTACCGGTGAAGACACAGTTCGTGTACCGCGTCTGCGACACGCCAAATGTCTCGCAGGCGCCCGCGCGCGCCGCCGTGTTGCCCTGGAACCAGCAGCGATCGAAGGTCACGGTCGTCGTGTTCATGTCGAACGCGCCGCCGTACGAGCCGCCGACGTTGTTCTCGAACCGGCAGTCGGTGAAGGTCGCACCCGCCTGAAGGACGTAGACCGCGCCACCGCCGAAGGTGCAGCGGTTGCCGACGAAGGTGCAGTTTCGGATCGTCGGGCTTCCGGAGCCCGTGACGATCAGACCGCCGCCCTTGTCGTAGTTCGAGGCGGTCGCGCCATTCGCGTAACCACCGCGAATAGTGAAGCCATCGAGGACCGCCGTCGCGGTCGCCGCCGACCCCACGAACACGTGGTAACTGTTGTCGGTGAGGTTCGCGGAACCGTTGTCGTTGCCGAGGAGGTCGCCGGTGACGACGCAGACGTTCGTGGCCGCGTTTCGCTGCGCGAGCTTCGACTCTCCACCCGCGAAGCCGCCATAGATGCCGACGCCAGTCTTCAGCGTGAGAAACACGGTGCGTGAGGTTCCCGTGGTCGGCTTGTAGGTTCCGTCCGCCACCCAGATCTGGTCGCCCGAGACGCTCGCGGTGAGCGCCGCGGCAAGACCACCGACGCCCTGATAGGCGTCGGCCCAGGAGGTGCCGTTGTTCGCGCCGGTGGTCAGGTTCGCGTCGACGTAGCGAACCGCGGCCTCCGCGTGCGAAACAGTCACAAGTCCGGCGAACGAGATCGTGGCGAGAAGGGTACTCTTCAACATGTGTGATTCCGGGACGGCGCGAACAAGGGACGTATCCTCGCGGTCATGGCGGAGGCTCCAGGACGCGCCTGTTTCGCGTGGAGCGAATGTAGCCGCCGCCTCGTCGAAGGCGATCGTTTCGTCGCCTTTCCTCAGGATTCACGAGTTGCCGGTTGGTTTGCGGACCTGAGATGGCCGAATCGATCTCCCAGTTTCCCGAACGCTCGCCTGCCGGGCAGGCCGCACCCGCGGCGTCACCTCGTTCGGTGGAGACCGCACCTGCGGCATCCGCGCCTTCCTCCCCCCCGCTGGCCGAGGTTGCTGGCGCCGACCCGGAGGCGACGCTCGAGCGCGAGCTCTTCGAAGCCCCGCCCCGGCCCCGCGCGGCGTGGGTACGCGGCGTGCTCACGGTACTCGGCATTCTCTTCGTGATCGCTGGAGTCGCGCTTGGCCCGGTCCCGGTCGTCCCTGGTTTCCCGCTCATCATCGCGGGCGCGCTGATGCTCGCCGCATCGAACGCCACCGCCCGACGTGGGATGAACCGCCTTGAGCACCTACTCCCGATGGCGACGCGCACCCGATTGCGCCGCCTTCTGCGCCGCGCGCCCCCGTGCGAGTCCAGAGTTGATGCCACATCCAACCGATCGAAGGCTGCTCGGAGCGACCGAGGCTGATCGCGCGACGGGAGTGGCGCTCGCCGCGGTATTCTTGCCAACTGCTCGAGCACCGCGCATGGGTGAACCACATCTCGCGAACAACTCCCCCATCGGCGGTAGTCCGAACGACGAGTCTGACCGCGAACTCGACCCGATCGATCGCGCGTTCCTCGCGCAGCGGTTCGCCGGTGGTCCGCTGGTTTTCGGCGCGATCTCGATCATCACCAGCGTCTGCATCCTCGGTCTCGTGCCCGGCACGCTCGGCCTTCGCTCCGGCATCGACCTCTGGCGCGCCGGCTGCCGACGCAGCATCGTTCTCGCGGGCATCGCGACCAGCGCGGTGGGCATCGTCGCGAGCGTGATCGGAGCGTTGCTCTGGGGCGCGCTTCTCGCGGGGATCCTCCTCGGACGTGATGCCATGCGCGAGACCGAGCGCTGGCGCGGACGTACGGTCGATGCGTGCACGCTCGACGCGTGGCACCCCGACGGCCGACAGGTCATCGCTTGGCCGATCGTCGACGCCGGAACCGATCGCGTTGCGCTCCTCTTCATCACCACCGATCCAGCAACCGATCCGATCGTGACGACGGAGGCGATCGCGTCCGCCGCACGCGTCGCCGCGGCGCATCCCACGTGCCGATTCGCGGTGGTCGCGCCCTTCGCGTCCGCGGAGGAAGCGCAGTCCACCGTGATCACGAGCGGAACTCCCTGCACCATCGTGCACGCACCGATCGAACTCCCGCAACCGCTCGATGCGGTCTCCGCGTTTCCCACGCTGGTCACGATCGACCGGAGCGGCCGGATCGAGTTCGCGCTCGTCGGTGCGCGTGGCGATGACGAACTTGCACGGATCTTCTCCGGCGAGGCGGCGCGCACGGCGCAGGAGCTCGAGGCCAAGGCCGAGGCCGACGCGGCCGCACGACGCAGCTCTGCACGCCTGCCGAACTCCCCCACCCCCTGAGCACACCCGGTGCGTCGGACGAACACTGCATGGCCCGCACACCTCGTATCCCCAGAGTCGCCGTCGGACACCGTGGACCAATCGTCGGAATCGATGTCGAGACGGCGTCGCCGGCACACGGGGCCGTGTGTGCGCTCGGAGTCGCGGTCATCTGGCGCGGCACCATCCACCGCGAACAGCACTGGTATCTCGACCCCGGCGTGCGCTTCGATCCGCGCTTCATCGGCATTCACGGCATCACGCCTGAGCGCGTGCGCGGTGAGCCGCGCCTTGCGGACGTCTGGACGCGGACGCTCGCGTTCATCGATGACGCCATTGCCGAAACGCGAGAGCCCACGCTCTTCCGCGATGCGAGCGGCGAGGATGCAGGCGACCCCGCGCCGCTCTACGTGGCGCACAACGCGCCGTTCGATCGACTCCAGATCGAGCGAGCGCTCGATCGGCAACTGCCCTTTCGGCTTGCATGCACGGTCGCCATGTCGCGACGCGCGTTTCCCCGCCTCGACCGGCACAACCTCGCGAGCGTCTCAGCGCATCTGCGTATCCCGCTCAAGCACCACGACGCCCTCAGCGACGCACGCGCGTGCGCGCTGATCGCCGCGCGATGCCTTGAGGCGGGCGCGGGTGCGTGAGTGCACCGCTACCGCTCATGCGTCCGACCGGGCGAATGCGGACAGCCTGGGCCAAGCGAACTCCCGCCGCACCATCGGCACTTCGTGCCCGGTCCGTGACGATGTCGCTTCGTCGGGGAATGCGCGCAACCCGGTCCATACGAGCTGCCACCGCAGAACTCGCAGCGCGTCATGTCACCGGAATGCTCATGCACACGAGCCGGGCTGTTCGGACAGCCCGGGCCGAAAGAAGTCGAGTTGCAGTAGCGGCAGCGCGTTCCCATGACGATTGCATCGGTCAGATCCGATCGCCGACCGCAGCGCGAACGATGAAATGGAGCATCGTCGAGTGCTGCGCCACCTCCGAACCCGATTGCGGGCTCCACGTCGCGTCGATGATCACGTCGCCTCCCGGTGCGTCGGGCCAACCCCCGGGCGGTGGGAGCCGAATGTCGATCTCACTGGGCTCTGCGGGCAGCCGCCAACCACCGATGGCGTCGTCGGGCGCAGTGCCGTCATGCAACAGGATGGTGACATCGACTTCAGGCAAGTGCAGTGCGGCGTACTGCTTCGCGAGTGATCGAAAGATGGGGCCCGCGTGTTCAGGAACGCGCGCCAACGCGAGCGATTCAACCGGCGCACGCTCACCCACGATGCTTCCACGCGCGAGCAAGATCTCAAACGCGCGCCGGACATCCTCAAGCGGAGGCTCATCGAAAGTTGCCGTATGCACTTGGTTTTCCTTTGCGAGCGGCCCCGCTGCGCGGTGGTTCGACTGGTCATTCCGGCGGAAGTTGCGAAGTACGAACCAAATCGCTGCCACAATCACCAGAAGAACGGCAGGAAGGATCGGGACCGCGTTCGGCTCAAGAAGGGTGACTGCGACAAGCCAAGGCATGGGCGACCATCATCGGCGATTCTCGCGGTGCCCGTGCTGATGATCGACGCCAAATTGGCGGTTGACACATTGCAAGCCGTGAATTGCATGAATCCGGCGGTACCTTCTTGACTAGACCAAAAATGAGAGACATCCTTGGCGGTCCAATTAGCACTTTGTCCAAAGTCTGTTCCGACCGCAGAAGAGGAGATTGCGAAGTCCAACCTCAACTTCGTCTTCTTTTCCTCGCGAAAATCTCGTTCTGTCTTCATCTCGTTTCTGGTCGTCTTGTGTTAGGCGATCTGAATCGA
>Ga0172372_10006282_pt1 | contig 16217 bp, 17 predicted proteins | sample LakKiv5m_2_FD_114544 | JGI IMG/M metagenome (GOLD analysis project Ga0172372, IMG submission 114544) | Freshwater microbial communities from Kabuno Bay, South-Kivu, Congo - kab_092012_9.5m | ecosystem: Environmental > Aquatic > Freshwater > Lake | place: Democratic Republic of the Congo...
GAGATATACAAGCAACCAAAGGTGCGTCGTCGTGGTGTAGCAAAACCGCCGCTCAAGGATCTTGGAGTCGACCCTGATACCAAGAAACAGATCGTGGTCAAAGATGGTCGATTCGGTGCCTATGTGACGGACGGCGATACAAATGCCACTTTGCGCCGCGGTGATATCCCTGAAGCGATGACTCTTGAACGCGGTCTGGAACTTCTAGCAGGTCGCCGAGCATGGGAACTTGAAAATGGAGACGCACCAAAGAAGTCCTCGCGAAAGTCCTCAAAGAAAGCACCGACACTCACTGAGAAGACCCTCGACGGAGTAGGTGCGAAGAGGAAAGCCAAGAAGAGTGCGACAGGACGCTCATCAAAAGAGGTTGCCGTCTAAGGTCTAGGCTTTCAATATGGCGCAATCGATCCCTACCCCGACTAACCCCCGATCGGGCATGAGAGACAGCGTTCTCTCTATTCGGCCATTCAACCGGCTCTGGAGGGCCCTCTCAGTCTCCTCCTTTGGTGATTGGCTAGGTCTCTTAGCCTCTACCGCCCTCGCCCAACAACTCGCCGGTGACGATTATGCAAAGGCTAACTTCGCTATCGCAGGCGTCTTCATCGTCCGCCTCATCCCAGCCGTACTTCTTGGACCATTAGCAGGAGTACTGGCAGATCGATTCGACCGTAGGAAACTGATGGTCGTGGCTGATGTCATGCGCTTCGCTCTCTATCTATCCATCCCCATAGTCGGCAATTACTTCTGGCTCTATACAGCAACCCTTCTGGCAGAGACAGTTACTCTCTTCTGGAGTCCTGCAAAAGAAGCAACGGTTCCTAATCTTGTACCGCGCCACAAGCTTGAGTCAGCCAACCAAGTTCAACTTCTTGCAGCCTATGGAACCGCACCGCTTGCTGCGATTGTCTTTTCAATTCTTGCGCTCTTCAATTCTGCCCTTTCTGGAATCCTCAATTGGGAGAATTCAACGGCAGCGGACATTGCCCTCTACATCAATGCCTTCTCTTTCCTTTATGCCGCCTACATCGTCTATACACTTCGAGAGATCTCTTCAGGCTCTGCAGCTACGGAGCATGGCTCATCTGTACTTCAATCTATATCTACCGGTTGGAAGTTCGTAGGAAAATCATCCATCGTTCGAGGACTCATCATCGGAATGGTCGGCGCATTCATCGCTGCCGGCGCTGTCATAGGACTAGCAAGGACCTTCGTTGATGATCTCCGTGCAGGTGAAGCGGCGTATGGAATTCTCTTTGGCGCAGTTTTCACGGGACTTGCTCTTGGAATCACTCTTGGACCCAAATTACTTGCACAGTTCTCACGAAGGCGAGTTTTTGGCGCCTCACTAACTACTGCCGGTTCTTTTCTCATTCTTCTCTCTCTTGTTCAGAACCTTGTCCTTGCGATCCTGATAACCGTGATTTTGGGCTTCTTTTCAGGGATTTCTTGGGTTACTGGATTCACCATGCTTGGCCTCGAGGTCGAGGATCAACTCCGAGGCAGGATCTTCGCATTCATACAAAGTCTAATCAGGGTAGTTCTGATTCTTGTGTTAGCGATTTCACCACTCGTGGCAGCAGCCATTGGTCGCCACACCTATGAGATATTCGAAGTGAAACTCACCTATAACGGCGCCGCCTTCACGATGCTTTTCGCAGGACTGATTGCAACAACAGTAGGTGTACTCTCTTATCGAAAAATGAAAGATAGACCAGGCATCTCTTTCTTCGCAGACGTGAGGAGCGCGATTCGAGGTGATCTTGGTGCATCACTAGATATAGCAACCCCTGGACTTTTTATTGCCTTTGAAGGAGGTGAAGGTTCTGGAAAATCCACTCAATCAAAGCTCCTTCATCAATGGTTACAAGAACAGGGTATTCCTGTCATTCTGACCCGAGAACCAGGTGGCACTGAATTGGGCCAAGGTCTTAGAAGTATTCTTCTTTCTAAGGAGACTGGACATATCTCACCTCGCGCCGAGGCCCTTCTCTACGCTGCAGACCGTGCGAATCATGTCTACTCTGTAATCCAGCCAAGTCTTGAAAGAGGAGATGTTGTTATCACTGATAGATATACAGATTCATCCATCGCCTATCAAGGTGCAGGTCGCATACTTTCGTCAGAGGAGGTCGGAAGGATCTCTCGTTGGGCGACGAGCGCTCTGACCCCACACCTAACAGTCATCCTTGATCAAGCACCATCAATAGGACTCGTGAGGATAGCCGAGGGTGACCGGCTTGAAAGTGAGTCTCTCGATTTCCATGAGCGAGTCCGAGACGAATATGCCATTCTGGCAGGGGCTGACCCTGACCGGTACCTCGTCCTTGACGCGACCCTGCATGTGCAGGAACTAGCAATGAGGATTCGGGACCGAGTACGACCTCTCTTGGAGGTTCGATCACTGATCAGTGGTCATTAGGACTTCTCGATTCGGGCAGAATGCGCTTATGCAACTGGACCATGTCTCGTATGCCACCTCTCATGATTCTGTCATTGATGTAGTCCAACGGATTGGGAGTCAACTGGGAGCCTCGTTCATCGATGGCGGCATCCACCCTCAATTTGGTACTCGCAACTTCATACTTCCGCTCAAGGACTCGAGATACATAGAAGTGGTTTGCCCCTTGAATCATCCGGCGGCTGATAAGACGCCGTTCGGCCAACTCGTTAGCAAAAAGGTAGAGGCTGGTGGTGGGTGGCTTACTTGGGTGGTTGCAGTTGAGGACCTTTCCCCTATTGAAGCGAGACTCGAACGCAAGGCTGTAGAGGGTCATCGCAAGAAGCCCGATGGAAACGATCTTTTCTGGAAACAGATAGGCGTGCTCGATACCTTGGATCAGGCAAGCAATCCGTTCTTTATTCAATGGAAGAGTGATTCACATCCATCGACTGAGCGTGATTCAAATGTGGCCCTGCGTGCCATTGAAATATACGGTGATCCCGAGTCACTGAGCCAGCGTTATGGCTTCAATGGATTCTTCTCACAAGGCGATGTTCAATTCAACTGGATAAGCAACGATGTGGACACGGGAATTGAATCAGTCACTTTTTTGACCCAGAATGGAAGCGTTCGGGTCGACTAAAGATTGCCGCCTTAGCTCAGTCGGTAGAGCGTCGCTCTCGTAAAGCGAAGGTCTCGGGTTCGATTCCCGAAGGCGGCTCTCACTCACCATTATCATTCAATTGCGGTTTAGTTTGCGTGTTCCTAGGTGGCCTGATCGCATGTTCAACTTCATGTCTTAATAAAGATAGAGCCTCTAACTGAATAGTAAAGAGTCGAAGTTGAATAGAGTCTGAACTTCCCACAAGTCGAAGGTCACCAGCAGTATTTCTTGAGGGAGGTCTCCATCATGAGGTCATGGGTATTGAGGCGAAATGAGATAGAACGGTTTATGGCAAACTCGCTCTTTTGAGATTTCGCTAGAAATTACAGCGAGAAAAATCACAATTACGCGTTACTAAAACCATTGACTCTCGCTACTTTTTGAATAAGTGTCCTTATCGTCACTCTTACCGCCAAGACCCTAAGGTTGTTCTTTCTGCCGAACCTGTAATACTTAAGAGTGTTATCTGCATATCTACTGATACACGAAATAGTAATTAGTAATCGAACCATAGGCGACATACGAAGTAGGGATCGAACTGCTTGACGCTCATAGCTACCGTGAATCAATTGTTGGGATAAATTTGGCGGAGAAACTCTTTGATTCATACAAAAACAACTCAACTCTCCCACTTCATCGAAGATGTTTCCAACAGAATGGTGGAGTTTTACAGCTCGTGCATCTAGAAAATACCCATGTCGTAGAGCAACGACAAGGAGTGCTACATCCGCCCCTAATCCGGTAAATCTGGGAGGAAAGAGATATTGAACGTCTCTATAGAGGGGACGGGTAATTGCAGGGTGCCGTGGCAGTAGTGAGTCACTTTTCCCCACTTCGATTTCATGGCATCGACCATCCGTGAAACTCAACAAGATTCGATCTTGTTCCTGCATAGAAATCAAGTGTTCAACTTTGGTGTCCCATCCTTTCTCCGGGACAGTGTCGTCAGCTATGGCAATCAACAGATCACCACTTGATATTCTGGCAGCTGCATTCCAGTTTCTCACGGCTGAAGTTCCCACGCCAGGAGTAGTAGTGATAAAGCGCGATCTACTGTCTGCTGAGAAACCAAGTTCTTGGTCATTTGGGATTCCATATACACTCCTGGTCTCATGATCAGAAACCTCAAATGCCAGACAGTGTTCAATTCGATTTGGAAAATGGGCGTTACGAAACCATGCGTCTCGCACGCGACGACCTGATTCCCCAGCTTGATAAGTAGCATGACACAGCGATATTTGTAGCAAGAGTCCCCCTAGGCTTATCGTCTTCAAAACTTATCAGAGTAAGCTTGAATTCAAAATTGCGCAAAGCACTGTAACATTTGTCCCTAACACTTTGACTAGGAGAAGAAAGTGATTGGATAGTGGAGCTTCGTAGGAGTAAAGATTGATTGATCAAGAGGTTTTTGCACATTACCTCTCTCGTGCCTCTAGAGTTGTGGTAGTAGATTCATTTTATGGCTTACATCCTTGGCGGTTCAGTCTAAGTATTGTGCTCGCAGCTCGGAAACGATGTGTTCACTCATTCTATGCTTCGGTCTGGCGACATCAAATGGGCTTGATTCATTCTCTGGTTCTAATTTTAATGCGGCGCCTAAAATTTCGTCAAGAAAGATATGCGATGACAAAAACGATATTGAAGGAATCTGGTATTTCCTATCAAACCGCGCCAATCTTCCCCATATTGTCAGCCTTCATTCATAGACCCTTCGATTTTGTGAATGAATTGAGAATGTCTATGGAGAACTCAGGTGGACTCTTGGTTAGCATCGAGTCCTATGGTGCACACAAGCGACCCCGTTTCCACGTAACAAGAGTTATGGGGAGACCAATTTGGTTTTTTCGAGCTGTTCACTTGTATATCAAGGGTGTTTCGATTGCGGTCTGGTTGCACCGGAATCTTCACCCCTGCCTTGTATTTGTCTTCAACGCACGCTTTCCCCTAGAAGCAGGCGTTCTTGCGGCGTTTTCGAGGAGAGGAACGAAAATTCTCCAGTTTGATGGCGGGTCATTGTCGGAGGCAAATTTCAATAGAATCCAATTCTTTGAAGTTTCACCACATAACCATGATGAGATCAAATCAAAGGTAGAGTCCTACTGGCAGCAGGGATTATCTCAAAAGTTGAGTCTGGCTATAGAACAAATGACTTCACTGATTTCAGGTCAGCGAAGTTTTGGATCAACGTTCTTATGGAGTCCAGAAGGTCTTGGACCATCAACAACATTCAACAAGGGTGACAGATATGCTCTCTTCTTTGGATCATCAGACTGGGAATCTGCTGCTTTTCGATTTAGTAATGGGCCTACTGGATTTACTTCACAATTTGATGCATGTTCCGCCCTTGCTTCCAGCCTACAAAAAAGGGGGATAAAGTTGTATGTAAAACCTCACCCGATGCGAAAGAACTTTAGTCGACTGGGAGAAGTCACTGAGACAAGCAAATGGAAGAGAATCGCAATTGAATACGACAATATTCACTTGTTGTCTTCCCGACTGTCTTCCGCAGAAACAATCAACTTGATGCAAGGAGCCACAGTAGTTGCAGGGTATCGAACTAGTATGACTGCCCAATCTATCTTTTTGGGACTACCAACAATAGTTCTATACAGATCGGCGTGGATCAATGAGAAGAATGATAGGAATTTGGCCCAATCAAAAGGTGAAATTGAGTATTGGTTGAATGAGTATGAAGTGAAACGAGTAGTAGAAATTCAAAGTGAAAGAGAAAGCGTTCTTCCCTGGGCTTATTACAGTCGATTTGCAGGTTGCGACTTAGGAGAGGTTGAATTTTCTGGCGCAGACGTAAGAATTGGGTCTCATCAAATAGATAAGCGAAGATTTCATACCTTTACCAAGTAGTGCGCCCACCATCGACCAGAATATTTTGTCCCGTTACGTATGAGCTCTTTTCAGAAAGTAAGAATTCAATCAGGTCTGTTGTGTCGTCAAAGGATCCCATCTTCCCCATTGGAATAAGTCCGCTTATTGCCTGAACAAAACTCGATGGTTGTCCATCAAGAATTGCTCCAGGAGAGACAACGTTTACCCTAATAGACCTTGGGCCAAAGTAGACAGCAAAATAGCGTGAGAAACCTAGGAGAGCGGCCTTCACCACTGAGTAGGAAATAGGCTTGAAGTGCCTGAGTGAATCCGAATCCAGATTGTATAGCTGATGTGTGGGTGAGATCACCGAGAGATCAGAGCCCAAAAGAACAACCGAACCACCCTTTTTGATGATTGACGAAAGGTGTTTGAGAACCAGAAATGTTCCAGTCAAAGCGCTTGATAAATCTGCATTCCACTGCGTAAGCGGAAAATTCTCAGGGCCCAAGAAAACACCATTCGCACCATGTTCTGTAACCTTATGATCAATCCCAGAGCAAAAAACGATTCCATCAAGTAGTACATTCATCGACTTGAGACTCTTGGCCAATTCAACTACCTGAAACTCGTCAACTATATCAATTAGAAACGTCTGCACCTTTGACTGCTGACTGAAGCGAAGGAGACCAGATTCATTCAGGTCTATAGCTAACACTCTGTCGCCACTCTCGGCTAGTTTGCTTGTCAGACGGAAGCCAATTTTTCCTGCTGCTCCAACAATTAACACTGTTTTCACGATTTTCCCTCGCTCAATAGGGATTGCATAAAATTAATGTAGATTCTAAGCTGTTCCATCTCAGAAATTGCAGTCCTTGCACACTGCAGAATCAGGTTCCCTTTGAAATCATTCAAAGGGTCTCGCAGGTTTCGCCAAACAACAGCTCCGTGTCCAAGAGGGACTGTTGGACCACCGCATAGCCGATCCTTTATATGTATGTTGTAAATTCTTGAGTAGTTCAACTTGAATTCTTCCTGAGGATCGAACCCATTTGCAACAGTATTTCCAATGTCTAAATTCAAACCAAAACAGGACGGAGGAAGACGTTTGAGAAAGTCTTTATTTGCTTGCGCATCCAATTCAGTCTCAAAGAGTATTCTTGAGCCACTCCTTTCAAGATGCGGTGATATATCGAATAGAAACTCAATCATCTCATCCCATTCACTAGAATTCCGGGGAGCACCTTGATCGACAAGGGGCCATATCCAGTACCTGATTTCTTCAGGTGCCAATTGGAAGAATCTGTGAATATCATCGATTGTAGTACGCGCTTGTTTTGCTCGAGCAAAAATTGGAGCCTGCATGAAATTATCACAAGTGACAGATGTTATGGAAATGTCGAACTTGCTTGATAACTCCCTGATCTCCATCAACCCGTCGCTGGTGAAGAGAGGATTATGAAATAGATTGTCGTAGTCAAGAGTCCACTCGAGAACTTTCAAACCTGACTCACGAAGGAGGTAAAATTCATTTTGCCATGTTGACCAAGGAAAAGCTTGAATCTTGCCTTCAACAGGTGTTGACAGCCGGCCTTGCATGAGACCAAGATTTCTCAAGTCGGAAGACCTTGAACTGTCCATCCGCCATCAACCGGTATCTCTTGCCCAGTCACATATAGAGAACTATCTGATAGTAGCCAAACGATAGGACCAACGAGGTCCTCAAGGTTTCCCCACCGATTCATTATGGTTCTTGAACGCCTAACACGATGCAAGTTGGGATCAGAGAAACTCCTTTCAGTCATTTTTGTCGGAAAGTAACCTGGTGCTACGGAATTCACTCTAATTCCACTCTGAGCGAAATCAACAGCCTGTGATCTAGTGAGACCGGCGAGTGCTGCTTTTGATGCGACATAAGCGGGATTATAAGGAAAACCAAGACTACTATTGATTGAAGTGATGTTCACAATGGAAGGGCTCGTTGAGTGTCGCATACTTTCCTTTAGCTCGTTTGCTAACAAGAAAGGAGCAATCAGATTTGTATCCATAGTTTTTTGAAAGTAAGCACTCGCATCTTTCCCGTCTGATGATAAGGAGATTCCAGCCGCGTTTACAAGACCATCAATGGTGGAATCAATACCAATTAGGCCACGTACTTTACGGATGTTGTCTTCCTGTGCAAGATCCATTTGGATATAGCGTACTTCAGGGCGTAGATCGGAAGGTTTCTGAGATCGGCTAATGCCGACTACATGAGCACCAAAGTCAACGAGCCGATTTGCCAAATGAAGTCCAATTCCAGACCCAGCACCAGTCAATACTACGGAACGTCCTTCAAGATGGATGCTAGAGTTCATGAGGTTCTTCCCTTCTTACCGTGACGGTATATTTAGAAATGAGGCGCTGGGTGAAACTTCAGGAAGTCTACGATACCCCTTTATCGGCATACCCTACTTATGTCTATGTGGTAGCTGAGATTGGGATCAACCATAACGGATCTTTAGACCTGGCACGGGATTTGATCTCCATGGCTAGTTCAGCTGGTTGCGATGCAGTGAAGTTCCAAAAGAGATCTCTGGACATTGTGTATGGCGAGTCGTTCTTGAAAGAACCTCGTCAAAGTCCTTGGGGGGATACTCAAGGAGACCAAAAGCGGGCTTTGGAGTTTTCCATCTCCCAACTTTCAGAACTGAAACAATTTGCAGACTCTTTGGAACTTGAATTCTCTTGTTCGGCTTGGGACGTGGTTAGTTTTCGTGAAGTTCATGCTCTCGGTCTGAGTTTTCACAAGGTTGCCTCTGCCATGGCGACTAATCTTGAGTTTCTAGACATAGTTGCGAGAGAAGAACAACTTACATTGCTATCTTTGGGTATGTGTACCGATGAAGAAATACAGAAGGCGATTGCGATTTTTGATGAAAGAAACTGTCCAGTTATTCCATTGCACTGTGTGAGTTCTTACCCTAGTCCAGAAAATGAACTCAACCTAATGGCAATTCCAACCATGAAGAATCGCTATGAAAGGCACATTGGCTATAGTGGCCATGAAGCTTCAGTCTCTCCGAGTATTGTCGCGGCGGCTTTAGGAGCCACAGTTATTGAACGTCACATCACGTTAGACCGCTCTATGTACGGTAGTGATCAAGGCGCTTCACTTGAGAAAGCGGGTTTAGAGAATCTTCTTGGCTCTTTACGCAAACTGCCGAGTTCTCTTGGCACTGGCTCCAAGATCAGTTTGAGCCCAGGAGAGATTGCTACCGCGAAGAAATTGCGTTACTGGCTATGACAAGATCTCCTTGGCGTGACTGGATAGACCAAGCCCTGAGTTCAAAGACATCCATTTTGCAGTGGCTAAAGGAGGACGAAGCCCCTTGGAGATCAATAGAGATAGCTGCTGATACCGCTGCTGCTTCTATGTTGCAAGGCAACAAAATTGTGTTTGCCGGCAATGGAGGCAGTTTTGCAGACGCACAGCACCTCGCAGCAGAGTTCACAGGAAGAATGGGTGTTGAGCGACCTCCTCTTGCTGCGATCGCGCTTGGCACCAACTCTTCAAGCATGTCCGCAATTGGCAATGATTACTCTTTTGATGATGTCTTTCTCAGGGAGTTTCTGGCATTGGCTTCAAAGGGAGACTTTCTCTTCTTGATTTCAACGTCAGGTAAGAGTAGAAACCTCGTAACAGTTGCACAAGCCATCATGGATGCGGAGATGTCTCACTTCGGTCTACTTGGCAAGAAGGGTGGACAAGTTGCAGAGATTCTTGAGAATGTCTTGATAGTGCCGTCCGAAGTAACTGAAAGGATTCAAGAAGCTCAGATTTTTCTCGGCCACGCATTTTGTAGAAGGGTGGAATTGAATTTGGGGTTCTTGAATTGATGAATCAGCCTCGTCGGGTAGTTGCCGTGACAGTACGCTCAGCCAGCAGCAGACTTCCCAATAAGTGTCATTTGCCAATAGGTAGTTATCAGGATAAGCCGATTTCTATTCTTGAGCATGTTGTGGACCGACTAGTACGTGAACAATTCGAAGTTTTTGTTTGCACGAGTACTAGCTCATCGGATGACCCTATAGTTGAGGTCTCTAAGCAACTTAATGTTGGCGTCTTTCGAGGGTCTGAACACAATAAGGTAGCGAGATGGCATTCTTTTATGGAGCATAATTCACTCAGTCATGCACATTTCTTAGATTGTGATGATCCGTTCTATTGCGCATTAGAAGTGAAGAGCTCCTTTGAGCAGTGTTGGTCACTAGATAAGGCAGTTCTTCCCACCATAAAGTCTGAGTCAGGTAATGCTTCTGTGGGTGGCACGCTAACATTTGATCTATTGGACAAGCTGATGAAACAAGTCGGAACTCGAGAGAGTTTCGAAATGGTTTTTCCATTCCTATTGCGTGAACATGCGGAGCAAACAACACGGCTCCGAAGTCTTGATCCATTGCCCATGGAAACTAGACTTACGGTTGACTACTTTGACGATTATCTAATGGCGTGTTTGTTGTGGCGATACTGCAACGGTAATTATAGTCGGAGCATTATCCAGAAAATTCTTGATTCAAAGCCTTGGCTCTTAGAGGTCAACCAGTCATGCAATGAGAAGTGGAAGAACAGACAAAACGTGATAACTGAACTGGAGGATTCAAATGCATGATGACTCGTATGCAAAGTACTCGAATTTAGCCATACATCATGCCGTCAGTATGTTGCGTGGAAAATCTTTTCCTTTTGATTTGGAAACTTCTGACTGGGTTGAGAGATTCGAGCACGAGTTTAGTCTGTGGTCGGGTAAGAAACATAACATTGCCGTAAATTCTGGAACTTCAGCCTTACATACTGCACTCGTGGCCGCTGGGTTACAACCCGGTGACGAGGTAATAATGCCCGCCCTAAGTGTTGTCATGAATGCATATGCGGCAATAGCGGTCGGAGCTACTCCAGTTTTTGCAGATGTGGAGGAGACGAACTGGAATATATCTCTTTCTTCAATATTAAAAGTTGCCACCGAGAAAACGAAGGCGATAATCACGGTATCTTGGTTTGGGATGCCTGTTGACTTTGAGCCCATAGTCCAGTGGGCTAGGGAGAACAATATTGTTGTGATAGAAGATGCAGCGGAGTCACTAGGAGCAACCTATCTTGGAAGACCTTCAGGACAACTTGCCGACATAGTGACTTTCTCATTTGAAAACAAGAAACATTTGACGACCGGTGGCGAAGGGGGAATGGTCTCCACATCGAACAAGGATTTTGCAACGAAGGCGAGAAAGTTCGCTGGCCTTGGATATAAGCACCTAACAGCCGACCAAGGACGTACCTCTCTTGCCGCTTCAGTGTTCCAGCGACCCGATTACGAGAGATACGACACAATATCTTTGAACTATCGGATGAGTCCTTTGAGTGCGGCGGTGGGTCTGGGGCAAATACCCTATGTGTCCAATATTGTAGATCAAAGAATCGAAAATAGTCATTCACTTTTTGAAGTCATACTAAATGATTCAAACTTCAGCATCCAACATGCATCTTATGAGTATCGCCACTCTTACTACACGGCATCGGTTATCTACCGGGGTCCACGTGACTGGCGCGAAATATATGAAAGCATCAAACGGAATGGTGGTGATGGGTTTTACGGGTGTGTACTGAATCCATATCTGGAGCCTGTCTTTCGTGGGCTACGCTCTGCGGCTCAACAATGGGCTGTTGGTCTAAGCCCTGTCGCCGAGAGATTGCAGCCAAAAGTCATGGCTCTCAAGTCTAACTTCCGCAGTTCTGATGATCTAGACAGAAACGTTAGAGCTTGGAAGCTGACCCTTTTTGAAGTCTGAATTAGAGAGAAGTTTCAGCAACTTCCATATGTTACTGCCTCAAACAACTTTTCGACTTCTTGGAATTCAAGAGTCTATGGTCGGAGGTAAACTTCTAGTTCAATACCCATTCAATCAACGCTTTGGATTTACGCCAGAAGTATCAGCAGCATTGAGATTGATGTCTCGTCAAGTAGCAGAAATACTGAACATGAAATACGTCGAAGTCAAAGATGACAACTTTGACTACTTCAATTCTGAAATGCTTGTAGACTGTCATTTGACAAATCTACGTCGGTATTACAAGACATTCAAGAGAAGCAACTATCAAAGCATAAACGTCTTAGATTACTCTTCTCTAGGGCATCGGAGCCTTGTTCTCTCTGATCTGCGTGAGGGCCTAGACCTATTTCGGGCCCTCAAAAGAAACTACCTTTTTTCGCAAGAGGTAGGTGCAAGGTTGATTGTTCATTGGGATGATTATGCAAGATTTCGTCAAGAAGAGATGATGTTGCACCCTTGGCAACATCTCTTTTTGGAAACTGAACTAGTAGTGCAGCGGTCAGGGCATCTTCTTCAACAGCTCACTGAGATGATGGTCCAGCTGAAGTTTCTTCGAGATATAGGAGAATCTGTGGTTATTTTCTGTCCCCACGTGAAACAACGTTGGAGCCAAGTGAGATTGCAGTTGCCAAGACTTATCGCTTCGATTGAAGATAACAATTCGTCTCCGTTGCACACTTTGATTATTAAACCCCATAGAGCAAGTCAGGCGATATTTCCAACATTCGATCGGATAGGCAATTCAGAGATTTTTGTTATGAACGATAGTGTTCTCCGCAATCTGCCAGTAGAACTCTTCTCTCTAGGACTATCAAGTCCACTCGCGGGCTACCCGTCAAGTAGTATGTTTTCGCATGAGTTCGGCCGGAAACTACTACTTCTCGCCGGCGATCAAAACGATCTGCGCGAATATGGGTTGATGTTGGGCCGAATGAAGGTCAAGAGGAAATTTGCTATGCAAAGGGAGTCAGTTGAGAATTCTCCATCTCATCACTACTATTGATCGCGGTGGTGCGGAACTTCAATTATTGGGTTTGATCCGGCTTCAGGTTGCTCAAGGTCATAATGTCACTGTCATGCCCCTAAAAGGTATCTGTGAACTGCGACCAGAAATTCTAAGTGTCGGTGCAAACGTAGAAGAGTCAGCAACTAACCTCCCTTGGTTTTTGCAAACGATTGCCGTAACACTCGTGGCACGGAAATTTGACGTCATTCACTGTCATCTACCTCAGGCCGAGTTAGTTTCACTTTTTTGTCCAAGAAGAAAAACCTTGTCTACAAGGCACTTTGGAGGGCACTTTTATCCATCTGGGCCAAAGTTGCTTTCAAAGATGCTTGCTCGGCTCTCAGAGTTGCGTAAATCGTGGATTGTGTCTATATCTCAGAGCCAGTATTCATTCTTGGCAGATCAAGAAATACTTTCCTCAAGAAAATTGCATCTAATTTCTTATGGTTTTGATCCAACTAGATTTGTAGAGTCCTCAACCAGGAACGACAATGATCTTCATTTTCTAGAGCAAATGAAAGCGGGAGATTACAAGATTCTCGGCGTGATTTCGCGCTTATCCCAAGAGAAGCAAGTTGGAAAGATACTGAAGTGCTTCAATGAAGCTTTCCTCTCAAACCCCAATAAGTGGATTCTTGTAATCCTAGGCGAAGGTGAGTTAGAAGAGAGTCTACGTAGTTATGCCTACTCCTTCGCAAACTCCAATCAAGTTTTCTTTATCGGAAAGAAACAAAATGTAGGTGAGTTCTATCAATTGTTCGATGTTCTTGTTCACGCAAGTAAATTTGAAGGATTTGGAATGGTGTATCTGGAGGCTATTTATTTCAATACCCCTATTGTAACCACTCCAAACACAGCAGCAATTGAAATTTTCGGACTTACTGATATTGTAAGTTTTTCAGATTTTGATTCAGGTACAGACTTCCAACAGAAGGTGACTACCGCCATGAAAAGTGTTAGGCACAGGAGGGAAGCCTACGCGGATATATTGCAGAAGTATTCAATGAGGCAAGCTTATTCGGCCTACATGGTCCTCTACAGCAGAATGACGAAGGACTCTACTTGAGCAAAGTAGAAAACTTTTCAATCCACGAATCCATGGAATGTTCCATCTTTACTATTTCTTTGCGACGCTGTATTTCATTGACCAGAGAATCATCATCCATTTGCGCCAGGGCAAAGAACTCATCATGAATGGAGATAAACTGAGGGTGTCTCCAAGAACCAAAAATCCTGAGCATAATCGGATTGCTTGATAGAACAGGGATTCCCATTGCGATCATCTCAAGGGGGAATTTGTCTAAGCTACCTTGGCTCGCATGCACCCCAATAGTATTCACGTTAGTTTGCTCTTGTATTTGGCTCCGCGACCGTGGACCGAGAAACGAAACCCCTCTAATGTCATGAGTCTCAATATAATCTAACAGTTGTTTGACATAACTTTCATCGTCTACTGGCCCTACAAGAGATAGCCGAGCCGCGGGGAAGCGCGCCAGGATGTTTTCGAAACTTTCTATGATGAGAAGGAGATTCTTAGATTGACTCACTCGGCTCATAACCAAAAAATTCAGTTCTGCAAAATTCACCGCAAATCCTGCATCTTTCGTTACATTCACATGGTGTCCCATTGCTATGGTCTTCTTTGAGACAGTGGAAATGGAATCTTGGGTTGCAGTTAGCAGACGATTCACAAAGAATTTCGCGAAAAGCAGTGTAACTGGAACTGACCTGTGTGTGTACCAAAGTAATACATTGATTCCAAACATGCGCGCAATAGGGGCATAAATGGCAGCATAATTTGCGTTCATGTGGAAGAAGACATTTCTTGGACGAAAACGTATCAGGGTATAGATGTACACTAAGCCCACTCTTATTACTCTGGAAATCTTCGACGGAGACTCAGGTATGCCAAGTGCCTGGAAGGAAAGTTTCTTGGATGGCACTGGAGCACCAGTTGATAAAACGATAGTGCTTGGAAAGCAGCGGGACAATCGACAGGCAAGTTCAACCTGATGTCCGAGAAGAGGATGCTGCTCATCTAAGGTAAAATTGACGATTAGGAGTTTGACTCTATGCATCTTTGAAAAAGTTGGTATCAGTTTGGGCTCGATCGTCTATATAGATGTCAGCAAATGGTTTTGAAAAAGTAATTATGGGATCTTGAATACCCCAACTGATAAGTTGTTGTTTTGTAAGTTCACTCCAATCAATTCCAGTCTGACTGCCCCGAGCAGTGAAAAAGATGATCACATGACCCTCATCTGCAAGCGATTTCAGTTTCGAAATCCTGTTATAGAAAGGCGTAGCCATTTCATACTTTCCATCTGTATTTGAACAAATGGTGCCATCGATATCGAAGCAATAGACTGTCATCAACCCCCCCCATTCTTTTGGAATACATATAGGGTCCAAGGCAGCAAGAGTGGACCAGAAAAGGTTAGTAATTCGCCATCCACCAGCCGTGTAAAAGACCCCATCCCCTGCTGTCCTCGTGGTCGAAGCGCTCGAGGCGCCTTCAAGTCATCACATTGCACTACGTCATAGCCAAATTCCGCAGCAATTTCGATGATTTTCACTTTGCTCAGGATATTGTAGGGCGAGCTCCAAGGCACCCCTGAGAAATCATTTATAGTAACTTTACAGTCGACTTTTCCGGCGAATGTAAGTAGTGTCGCAACAACATAGGCTGCCTCGTGCTTCAACAAGGCGCGCATAGGGGCATAAATGTCTTCACCTTCTACCCATGACACGGTCTGTATAGCGGTGATTAAGAACGGCGGACGAGTTTCTTTCCATGTGAAATTCAGAAAGTCTTCTTGTTGAAATTCCAAATTAGAGACAGTCGAATTCATTTTTTTCGCAAATTCAATCAACTCAAAGTCTCTTTCAAGACCCAAAACTTTGAGCTGAGGGTAGATCTCAGAGATGTTGCGAGTGACAGCACCTCCTCCGGAACCAAAGTCAACGACCCAAGCCTGGTCTCTACTCGATGAATCTGAAGGAGTAAGTTGGTTTAGGACATGGAGAAGTCGTGTGGTGCTGTCGTAAATTGTTTCATACTGCCGTTGGTGATACTCATTCACTGCATTGTCCTAACAACGAAGTCAAGCATCCGATCGAGAACCTCCGGCGCCCCTAGCTTTATCAGGGCGACACCAGGCAGTTTAGCGGTGGCGGTAGGATTTGAACCCACGGTTGAGTTTCCTCAACACGCGCTTTCGAGGCGCGCTCCTTAGGCCGCTCGGACACGCCACCTAAAGCAGGCAACGGTAGCACGCAACGTTGATTACAAACTGATGTCGAATCGTACGAGCTATGGTCCTTTGCGGAGGATGAGGGATTTGAACCCTCGATAGGTTTCCCTATACACGCTTTCCAAGCGTGCGCACTCGGCCGCTATGCGAATCCTCCTGAGA
>Ga0172372_10006286_pt1 | contig 16213 bp, 15 predicted proteins | sample LakKiv5m_2_FD_114544 | JGI IMG/M metagenome (GOLD analysis project Ga0172372, IMG submission 114544) | Freshwater microbial communities from Kabuno Bay, South-Kivu, Congo - kab_092012_9.5m | ecosystem: Environmental > Aquatic > Freshwater > Lake | place: Democratic Republic of the Congo...
CTTCGCTCGAAGTGACAAACTGAAGCAATCGCTGAAACCAAAAAAAATATTAACAAACTTCAGCAACGCAAATCACAACTTAATTGTTGAAGATTTTTTATTAATAGCTTTTTTAAAGTCCACTTCTCGACTTCGCTCGAAGTGACAAGGAAATAATAGTTTAAAAAATCCTAATGCTAAGTAAAATTTGGTTTTAAAATCATTAAAAACCTGCTGATATTTTTTTCATTCTTTCTAATACCGAAAAAAATTCATTAATGATTTCATCCACAATTTCTTTTGCTGGCATTACCTTAGAAATAGTTCCGGAAACCTGACCAATTTCTAATTCACCATCTACTAAATCGCCTTCAAACATTCCTTTTTTAGCTCTTGCTCTGCCTAATAAGTTGGCAAGTTCCTCTTTTGATGCACCATTATTTTCTGCATTTAAAACTTGGTTGCAAAATTCGTTTTTAATTAAACGAACAGGTGTTAGCTGTTTTAAGGTTAATACAGTGTCACCTTCTTTACATGAAATAACAGATGACTTAAAATTATCATGTGCAGATGATTCTAATGAAGCAACGAATCTGCTTCCAATCTGAACAGCATCAGCACCTAATGCAAAACAAGCAGCCATTGCTTCACCGGATCCTATTCCTCCGGCAGCTATTAAAGGAATTGTTATGTGTTTTTTAACATGAGGTATAAGTACAAGTGTTGTTGTTTCTTCTCTTCCATTATGACCACCTGCTTCAAAACCTTCAGCTACAATAGCATCTACACCAGCTTCTTGTGATTTTAAAGCAAATTTTAAATTTGAAACTACATGAACAACAGTTATCCCTTCTTTTTTTAGAGTTTCCGTCCATGTTTTTGGATTTCCTGCAGAGGTAAAAACAATTTTTACTTGTTCGTCTATTATAATTTTAATGTGTTCATCAATGTTAGGATAGAGTAGTGGAAGGTTTACCGCAAAAGGTTTATCAGTTGCAGCTTTACATTTTTGTACGTGCTGCTTTAAAATATCAGGATACATTGATCCTGCACCAATTATTCCAAGTCCGCCTGCATTACTTACAGCAGCAGCAAGTTCCCATCCGCTGCACCAAATCATCCCTGCTTGAATTAATGGATATTTTATATTAAATAAGTTACAAATTCTGTTTTCCATACCTTAAAAAATTTAGAGATTACAATGTATAAAAAATCTTATTTTATGAAAACAAAAAAAGGAAGTCAATTAATAACTTCCTTTTTTAATTTTAAAAGTGATAATAAAATAGTTAGATTTTTTTAATAAATTTTTATTCAGAAACTTTAAATACTTCAAATTTATTTTCAGCACTATTGTCAGTAATTGGTTCGGTTTCTAATGTAACTAAACCAATTTTTTTTGTTTGTTCTTTATTTAATGGTTTAGCAGGATACCAACGATTGTCTTCTCCAACAGTTAAATCAACTTCTTTATTATTTAAAACTTGATTCAATTGTTTTTGAGTAAGATACACTTCACCTTCTTTTTCATCTTCCTCGTTTTCATCATCAACTAAAACCATTCCGACAACTTTTAATTTTGGAACTTCTGGTTTGTATTTAAATGTTACACCTTCTGAGCTATATTCTACATATTCAATTCCTGTGATGTGAATTTCTTTCATAATCATTTTTTTTCGCAAATATACAATAATTGACCTGTTTTAGTATCCTAATCTTTTAATAATTCTCTTGAAATAACCAATTTTTGAATTTCACTTGTTCCTTCGCCAATTGTACATAATTTACTGTCTCTGTAATATTTTTCAACTGGAAAATCTTTAGTGTATCCATATCCACCAAAAATTTGAACTGCTTCTGTACTTGCTTTTACTGCAACTTCGGAAGCATAATATTTGGCATAAGCACCTTCTTTAGTAACCTTCATGCCTCTGTTTTTTAAATCTGCTGCTTTAAAAGTTAGTAATTCTGCCGCTTCAATTTCGGTTGCCATATCAGCTAATTTAAATGCGATGGCTTGAAAACCTGCAATTGCTTTTCCAAATTGCTCTCTCTCTTTTGCATATTTTAATGCTGCTTCGTATGCGCCTTTTGCAATACCTAATGATAATGCTGCAATAGAAATTCTGCCACCATCTAATACTTTCATGGCTTGCACAAATCCATCACCTACATTGCCTAAAATTTGAGATTTATGAACGCGACAGTTTTCAAAAATTAACTCTGCAGTTTCAGATGCACGCATTCCTAATTTATTTTCTTTTTTACCACCTTTAAAGCCTGGTGTACCTCTTTCAATTATAAATGCTGTAATTCCGTGAGAATCCAACAATTCACCTGTTCTAACCAAAACAACAGCTACATTGCCTGTAATGCCATGCGTAATCCAGTTTTTTGTTCCATTTATTACCCAGTAATCTCCATCCTGAACGGCAGTACATTTCATTCGCATTGCATCAGAACCGGTACCTGCTTCAGTTAAGCCCCAAGCCCCAATCCATTCTGCTGTAGCAAGTTTTGGAAGGTATTTCTTTTTTTGTTCTTCGTTACCAAATGCAAGAATATGACCTGTGCACAATGAATTGTGTGCAGCCATTGATAACGCAATTGATCCGCAGATTTTTCCTAATTCAGAAATTGCTGTTACATATTCTGTATAAGAAAATCCTGATCCGCCGTATTCAGTTGGAACCAATACGCCCATTAATCCTAATTCACCTAATTTTTTGAAAACTTCAATTGGGAATTCCTGCGTCTCATCCCATTCCATTAATTTTGGGTAGATGTTATCTTTACCAAATTTGCGAATCATATCCGCAATCATTACCTGATTTTCGTTTTGTAGAAAGTTCATGGTTTGTGTTTCGTTTAATAGTGTATCAGACATAATATATTATTTGAATAGTTTTTAAGTTTATTGTTCCCGTTTAAAAAGTCAAGCCCTACCAAAAAGGAAAACCCGGCAACGCGCGCGTTAAATTTAGCAATTAATTTTGCTGTTGCTTCTGCTGTTCCGCCTGTAGCCAATAAATCATCATGAATAAGCACATTCCAGTTTTCCTTTATACTATCAACATGCATTTCAATAACTGATTTACCATACTCTAAATCATATTCTTGTTGTATGGTTTTATAAGGTAGTTTACCTGATTTCCTAACTAGTACAAAGGGAATATTTAATTTATTAGCAACCAATAATCCAAATAAAAAACCTCTGCTTTCAATCCCAACAATAGCATCTAAATTTTGGTCTTTGATTTTAGTTGCAAATTCATTTACAATATCGTTAACTAATTCCTGATTATACAAAATAGGAGTAATGTCTTTAAAAATAATTCCGGGTTTCGGAAAATCATGAACATCACGAATGCTATTTTTTATTTTTTCAGTAATTGTCATAAAGCTTCTAAATTAAAGTAAAAAATAATTCCAATTACTTTTTTTTTAATTTTTTGAAAAAAAGTTTGTCCAAGTCATTATTTATTTAAAAAACAATCGTCTTTTAAAATTAAAATCTATTAATTACTTAAATAAATCAATTTTAATTCGAATAAATTGCTAAAATCAAAACCTACTTTATTAATTATATTTGCGTATTATTTTAGTTATGAGTTTTAAAAGACATACTGTTACAGCAGCTTTACCCTATGCAAATGGTCCTGTTCATATTGGTCACCTTGCAGGCTGTTATATTCCCGCAGATATTTATGTTCGTTATTTAAGAAGTAAAAACGAAGACGTTGTTTTTATATGTGGAAGTGATGAACATGGAGTTCCAATTACCATTAAAGCCAAAAAAGAAGGAATAACACCTCAACAGGTTGTAGATAAATACCATAAAATAATGGGTGATGCATTCCGAGATTTTGGAATTTCATTTGACGTTTATTCTCGAACATCATCTAAAACTCATCATGAAACGGCTGCTGATTTTTTTAAAAAATTATACGATAAAGGTGTTTTTACAGAGCAGATTACTGAACAATACTATGATGAAGAGGCAAAACAATTTTTGGCCGATCGTTACATCGTTGGTACTTGTCCAAAATGTGCAAACGAAAATGCGTATGGAGATCAGTGCGAAAAGTGCGGAACATCATTAAGTCCGACGGAATTAATTCATCCAAAGTCTACCTTATCTGGTTCTAAACCTGTTTTAAAACAAACCAAAAACTGGTTTTTGCCTTTGGATAAATTATCTCCAAAAATTAAATCGTTCATTGAGCAGCATCCGGATTGGAAAACCAATGTTTACGGGCAGTGCAAAAGTTGGCTGGATAGTGGTGATGGTTTGCAACCCCGTGCCATGACACGCGATTTGGATTGGGGTGTACCAGTTCCTGTAGAAGGCGCTGAAGGTAAAGTACTTTATGTGTGGTTCGACGCGCCAATTGGATATATATCTGCTACCAAAGAATTATTCAAAAATTCTGATCAACCAAATAATTGGGAAAAATACTGGAAAGACAAAGAATCTCGATTGGTTCATTTTATTGGGAAAGACAATATTGTTTTTCACTGTATTATTTTTCCTGCTATGTTAATGGAACATGGAGATTTTATTTTGCCCGACAATGTGCCTGCTAATGAATTTTTAAATTTGGAAGGCGATAAAATTTCAACTTCGCGCAATTGGGCAGTATGGTTGCATGAATATTTAGTTGATTTTAAAGGAAAAGAAGATGTGTTGCGTTATTCGCTCACTTCCAACATGCCTGAAACGAAAGACAACGATTTTACCTGGAAAGATTTTCAAACAAAGAATAATAGTGAATTAGCCGATATTTACGGTAATTTCATTAATCGTGTGTTGGTATTAACCAATAAAAATTATGAAGGAATTGTACCTGAGGCAATTCAATATGAGAAAAATGATTTATTGGTTTTAGAGGAATTAATCAAAATACCTTCACGTATAGAGGAATCGTTGGAGAAGTTCAGATTCAGGGAAGCAATGGCTGAAATGATGAACATGGCTCGTTTGGGTAATAAGTATCTTGCTGATCAGGAACCATGGAAACTCATCAAAACAGATGAACAACGTGTTAGAACAATAATGAATGTAGCTATACAAATTGCAGCAAATTTAGCTATAGTTTGTGAGCCCTTTCTTCCATTTACATCTGCAAAATTAGTTCGATTATTAAATATGTCGCCTTTAAAATGGGCACATTCAAAAAATAGCAACAATGTAGCTGCAGGACATAAAATTAACGAGCAACCGGAAATTTTATTCGGTAAAATAGAAGATGCTGAAATTGAAACACAATTATTAAAATTGGAAGAATCAAAAAAAGTGAATGCAGCTAATGCAGCTACCTTAGTTCCTGCAAAAGATGAAATAACTTACGATGATTTTGCTAAAATGGATATCAGGGTTGGAACAATTTTAGAAGCTGAACGAGTTCCTAAAACAGATAAACTACTGAAATTAACTATTGATACCGGTTTAGATAAAAGAACTGTTGTATCTGGTATAGCAGAATGGTACAAACCTGAAGATGCTATCGGGAAAAAAGTAAGCATACTAGTCAATCTTGCTCCTAGAAAAATAAAAGGGATAGAAAGCAAAGGAATGATTTTAATGGCTGAAAATCCGCAAGGTGAATTGAGTTTTGTTACTCCTACAAAAGATGTAACAGGAAATGGTAGTATTATAAAGTAGATTTGTGCATTATTACCTCACATTCATCTTTACAATCCTCCAAAAGTTGAATGCTGGTTTTTTTGAATATTGGATGAAACCAATCAGGGGCAATTTCCGATAAAGGAATCAGTACAAATTTTCGTTCGTGTAAAAAAGGGTGAGGAATTTTTAAATTATATTTTTCTATCACTTCACAATTGTAGCTTATTATATCAATGTCAATTATTCTGCTTCCCCATTTAATAATTCGTTCTCGTCCTAGTTGTTTTTCTATGCTTAGAAGTTGATTTAATAAATTTTCGGGAAACAATTTTGTTTCCATTTTAATTACAATATTTAAGTAATCAGGTTGATCTGTAATACCCCAAGCTGCTGTTTCATAAATCTTTGACTGAAGTAAAACTTTCCCAACTGTATCATTAATCAATTGAATGGCAGTTTTTAAGTTTTGTTCCCGATTGCCCAAATTACCACCTAAACACAAAAAAACTTCATTCATCAAAAAAAAATATTTATTACAACTTGTGTTGTAAATTTACATCTTAAAATAAAACAATAAATGAAAACTTTTTTTACCTCATTTTTCGGAGCTTTAGTTGGTGTAATTATTTCCTCTATTTTAATTGTAGTAATAGCAATTGCAGTAATTGTAGGAGGCATTGGCGCTGCATTATCAAAAACAGAATCTAAAAAAGAAATTAAAAACAATTCTGTTTTGTTAATTGATTTCAAACAAGAAATAAAAGATAGAACCTTGGATAATCCATTTTCTAATTTCTCATTTGAAGGATTAGGAGATAAAGCTATTGGTTTAGATAAAATAATAGAAAACATTCAGGCAGCAAAGAATGATTCGAACATTAAAGGGATTTATTTACATGTAACTTCATTGGAAGCTGGAATGGCTGCAACAGAAGAAATTAGAAATACATTGTTGGATTTTAAAACATCAAATAAGTTTATTTATGCATACAGCGAGATGTTTAGTCAAAAAACATATTATTTGGCTTCTGTTGCAGATAAAATTTTATTAAACCCACAGGGAGATTTTGATTTTAAAGGATTGAGTGCACAAATTATGTTCTTTAAAAAAGCACTTGATAATTTACAGGTAGATGTTCAGATTTTTAGACACGGTAAATTTAAAAGCGCCATTGAACCATTTATGTTAGATAAAATGAGTGAATCTAACAGATTGCAAACCGAACAGTTTTTGGGATCAATCTGGAATAATATGCTTACACAAATATCTAAAGAAAGAAAAATAACTGTTGATGAACTAAATGTAATGGCAGATGAATTAAAAATTAATTCACCGGATGATGCACTATCAAACAAATTAGTTGATGGATTAAACTATGATGATGAAGTGAAAAATATAATCAGAAAGAAATTATCCATTGAAGAAAATGGTAAAATTAATTTTGTAAAAATTGATGATTATGAAGCTGAAAAATCTATACTTGAAGATAATTTTAATAACAATAAAATAGCAGTTATTTATGCCGTTGGATCAATAGAAAGCGGAGAAGGTGATGATGAAACCATTGGTTCGGAAAGAATTGCAAACGCTATTAAAGAAGCTCGTTTAGATGATAAAGTTAAAGCAATTGTTTTAAGAGTTAACTCACCAGGAGGTAGCGCATTAGCAAGTGATGTAATGTGGAGAGAAGTTACTTTGGCTAAAAAAACAAAACCTTTTATTGTATCTATGGGTGATGTTGCTGCATCAGGAGGTTACTACATTTCTTGTGCTGCTGATAAAATTTTTGCTCAACCCAACACAATAACAGGTTCAATTGGTGTTTTTGGAATTATGCCCAATGCACAAAAAATGTTGTCTGAAAAATTAGGAATTACTATTGACACAGTTAATACGAATAAACATTCTGATATGGGTGGCATATTTAGAGGTGTAACAGAAAATGAAAGAACTAAAATTCAAAATAGTGTAGAAAATGTGTATGATGTTTTCACTAAAAGAGTAGCAGAGGGAAGAAAAATGAAACAAAGTGATGTTGATAGCATAGGGCAGGGAAGAGTATGGAGCGGTACCGATGCTTTGAAAATAAAATTAGTTGATGAATTAGGTGGATTGGATAAAGCAATTGAATTTGCTGCTAAAAAAACTAATTTAAGTGATTATTCAATTATGCAATTACCAAAAGTTAAAAATCCAATCGAAGAATTATTTAATGATATTGAAAAAGAAACTGAGGCAAAAGTGATTAAAAATCAATTAGGCGATTCGTATAAATATTTAAAGAATTTAAAAACAATTATCAATTTAAAAGGTGTTCAGGCAAGAATGCCTTACGAACTATTGATCTACTAATTAATTCTTTAGATAAATCAAAACGATTTCAAATCAATACTCTATCAATTGCTGAATAGCTAACTCTACTTTTTCAGCATTTGGTAACATCGTTTTTTCTAAAGTTGAGTTTAATGGAATTGCAGGCATATTTTCAGCACCAATAACACGCACCGGAGCATCTAATTGTTCAAAACAATGTTGCTGAATAAGTGAAGCAATAGTATTTCCAAAACCGGAAATTCTTGGTTCTTCTGTAACAACCAAAACTTTTCCATGTTTATTGGCTAATTCGTAAATAGCAGTTTCATCTATTGGCGCAAGTGATCGTAAATCTAAAATTTCGACCTGACCTGCATATTTTTTTGATGCAGTTTTCGACCAGTAAACACCCATTCCGTAGGTAACTATACCAATGGATTTTCCTAGTTGAATTTGATCTTGATTCGCTTCCTGAACCATTCTTGCTTTTCCAATTGGGATAATGTAATCTTCATCCGGCTCAATGGTTTTAGCGTCTTCAGTTCCTTTTATTTTACTCCAGTATAAACCTTTGTGTTCTAACATCAATACCGGGTTTGGATCATAATAAGCTGCTTTCATTAAACCTTTTAAGTCAGCTCCTGTGGATGGATAACATACTTTTATTCCACGTATGTTGGTAACAATACTTTCTACACTACTGCTGTGGTATGGCCCGCCACTACCGTAAGCTCCAATAGGAACTCTTAAAATACAACTCACCGGCCATTTGCCATTTGATAAATAACACGAGCGGGCAACTTCTGTAAACAACTGATTTAAACCCGGCCAAATGTAATCTGCAAACTGTACTTCAATAATTGGTTTTAAACCAACTGCACTCATTCCAACAGTTGAGCCAATAATAAATGCTTCTTGAATAGGCGTATTAAATACTCGGTGCGAACCGAATTGCTGAGCAAGTGTAGCAGCTTCTCTAAAAACACCTCCCAATCGTTCACCAACATCCTGACCATACAATAAACACTCATCGTGCTTTTGCATTAATTCACGAATAGCGAATAAGGCAGAATCAACCATTACCGTTGCTTGTTTACCGCTTGGCTTTCTAATACCTTTTTCTTCTGTTATAGTTGTTGGAGCAAAATCATGTAAAAACAAATCTTCCGGACGAGGATCTTCTGCTTGAAGTGCTAGTTCGTAATCTTTTGCAACCAACTCTTTTGCTTTGGTTTCTAATTGCTGAATTTCCAAAGTATCTACCCCGGAAACAATTAATTGATTTCTTAAACGGGGCTGAGGATCTCTTTTGGCAGCTTCTTCTAAATCATTTCGATACCACTCTTTTCTTACACCGGAAGTATGATGATTTAATAATGGAACTTTTGCGTGAATTAAAAATGGTCTTCTTTCTTTACGAATTATGGTCAATACTTCATTAATCGTTTGATAGGATTTTACAAAGTCAGTTCCGTCAATGGTACGTGTTTCCAATCCTTTAAACCCTTTTGCATAATCAGTTGCATCCTGTGCACGAATTTCTTGTGCATTTGCAGAAATATCCCACTCATTATCTTGCACTAAATATAAAATGGGCAATTTCTTTAACACTGCCATTTGAAAAGCCTCAGCCACTTCACCTTCTGTGATGCAGGCATCACCTAAAGAACAAACAGTAACCGGGTTTTTACCATCATAATCTTTTGCTTTTCCAATAATTTCTAAATATTGCATTCCCAAAGCAACTCCGGTTGAAGGTATAGCTTGCATACCAGTTGCGCTGCTTTGATGAGGGATTTTTGGTAGGTCTTCTCTGTTTAAGGATGGATGACTGTAATAAGTTCTCCCTCCTGAAAACGGATCATCTCGCTTTGCTAATAATTGAAGCATTAAATCATATGGGCGCAAACCCATAGAAATTAACATGCTGTCATCTCTATAATACGGGCTAACAAAATCTTGCGGCAATAATTGCATACCTAATGCAATTTGTATGGATTCATGACCTCTAGATGTTGCATGTACATACTTAGAAGTAACTTCTCTGTTTGCTTCGTACAACTCGCTCATTGATTTTGCGGTTGATAAAAGAAAATAGGCTCTTTTTAAAAGTTCAGTATCTACACTCACTTTTTCGGCTTTTTTTGTTTTTAACTCAAGCATTCTTTAAATCATTTAACCTAATATACAAACCTAAAAAATTTAATTGACAAAAGCAGTATATTTGCCCATGCTTTTTAAAAAAATAACGACCCTTACGTTCATTTTTTTGATTTACTTAAACGTTGTAGCACAAAACATTAAAGATTCATGTGTTGCTATTCCTATGGTTGGATTACATTTTTCTGGTCAGTTAGCCATGGGTGATTTAATAAACCGATTTGGAAATACGGGAAATTCAGGTATTCCGTTTATCTATAAAACATCAAAAAACTGGCTGATAGCTATTGAAGGAAATTATTTTTTCGGAAAAAAAATTAACGAAGAAAATCACCTTTCAAATTTAAAAAACAGCGAAGGAACTATTACGGCTAACGATGGTGCACCTGGCAGACTAAGAGTAAATGAGCGTGGGATGAATTTTTACATCAGTTTTGGAAAAGTTCTGCCATTTTTGAATCCAAATAAAAATTGCGGGCCAATTGTTTGGGCAGGTGCCGGTTACATGCAGCATAAGATAAATATTTATGATTTAGGAAAAAATATTCCTCAATTATCCGGTGATTTAAAGAAAGGTTATGATCGATTAACGGGAGGTTTTGCTGTAACCGGATTTTTTGGATACTTATATTTAAGCGAAAACAAACTAGCAAATTTTTATGCAGGAATTGAATACAATTACGGAATTACAAATGGACTTAGAGGTTTTCAATATGACAAAATGAGTAACGACAATTTAAAAAGAAATGATATTCAATTAGGTTTAAGAGTAGGTTGGATTTTACCATTGTATAAAAGATTAAAAGAGTTTTATTATAATTAATTGTCATGAACATCAAACAATTTACCTTTGGTCCTTTTCAAGAAAACACTTTTGTTTTGTTTGATGAATCAAAGGAATGCGTAATTATTGATCCCGGTTGTACTTCAACAAGTGAACAAGAGGAATTAAAACACTTTATTGAGAGTGAAAAATTAATCGTTAAACATTTACTTAATACCCATTGTCATGTTGATCATGTTGCAGGAAATAAATTTGTTTATGATACATTTGGATTTAAACCACTCATTCATAAAGATGATTTAATCATACTTAATAATCAGGAAAATATATGTAAAATGTATGGTTTGCCATGCGAAGTTTCTCCACAACCGGAAGGATATATCTCCGAAAAAGACGACATTCGATTTGGTAAAAATGAATTAAAAATCATTCATACACCAGGGCATGCGCCAGGGCATGTTGTGTTTTATCACGAAGAAAGTAAATCATTGATTAACGGAGATGTATTGTTCAAACGAAGCATTGGAAGAACCGATTTAATGCTGGGAAATCATGAGCAATTGTTGCAAAGCATAAAAACAAAATTGTTTGTATTACCTGATGATACCATAGTTTATTGTGGTCACGGCCCGGAAACAACAATTGGAGAAGAAAAAAAATTTAACCCATTTTTGAGTTAAAATTAAAAACATCAATTATTTTTTGGAAACAATTTAAGTTCGGTTATTTCGCATAGCGTATGACCAAGTAACATGTGACATTCCTGAATTCGAGGAGTATCTTTACTTGGTATATTAACCAAAAAGTCAGAAAGATCTTTCATTTTCCCTCCTGTTTCGCCTGTAAATCCAACTGTTTTAACACCAAGTTCTCGAGCTGTTGCAAAAGCTTTTACAACATTACCAGAGTTTCCACTAGTTGATAAACCAATTAACATATCACCTTTTTTGCACATTGCTTTTACCAATCTTGAATAAATTTCATCATAACTATAATCGTTGGCAACTGCTGTAATATAACTGGTGTTAACATGAAGCGCTTCAGAAAATAATGGTGGGCGGTCGTAATAGAACCTTCCACTTAACTCGGCAGCAAGATGTTGTGCATCAGCAGCGCTACCGCCATTTCCGCACCAAATTACTTTATTGCCATTTTGATAGGTGCTAACAATTTCTTCAGCAATTAATGAAACTGCAGCAATCAAATCCTGATTATTCATTACTTCAGTTTTTAAACGAATTGATTCCTGAAGTTTAGATTGTATAAATTGGATGTTATTCATTCCCTAAATTAATAAGCATAATCACTTAAATACTCAAAATCCTTGGTAAGTTTACCATTGATACACAAGCTTGCTCGTTCAATAATTGTGTCAGTGTCCTTTATAATTAAACTTGGTAACACACGCTCTACCAAATCTTTCCCGAAATCATCGCTTGCATCTCTTGGCAGTTCGCATGGAAGATTATCCACAGCCATAACGCATACTGTATCTTTATTAAAAGGTAAATCTTCTTTACCACTTAACATATTGTATCCGTAAAACGGTTGTGTTATGGTGCTAGGACGAATTGTTGTTGGCACAGAACCATCAATATCACATGTTATATCAGAAATTACACTAATGTGAAAATCGGGTTGTTTCATATCCTCTTCTGTAAACATTTTTGGAGAGCGGGGATCCCAGAAATGAGCAGAAATGAATAAATCAGTAATTTTTGTATATGGTGAAAATTTTGAAACAAAATGTTCAGGATGAGCAAAAAAATCATTCAAATCAAAATTATGATCATCCGGTCTTTCTACATAATCTCTAGGATTTAACTGACAGTATACTGGCTCACGAAAAGATGCCATTAAAAATTCTTCGGGAGTAACTTTTCTTATGCGCAAGGCACTAAGCGTTTCAATTGCTCCATTTGCAACTCTTCCTCCGCCGGTTAATGCAATTTTAATATTTGGAAGTTTTACTCTTCTTAATTCTTCTTCCATTTCAGCTCTGTCTCTACAAAGATTTGCAGGTTTAATACGGAATAAGTCATATTTTAATCCATAACCTAAAATCCCATTATATGCTCCTACTATTCCTGCGTATCTTCCAAAACCAATGATACGATTACGGTTCTTGTCAGTCAATGTTTCGTAATCAATCATTTGAACTTTCTTTTCAATTAATGCAAGCATTAACTTTTTATTGTGTGCTTGTTTTTTTATAGTATGTGAAAAGAAAAAATACTTTTTACCGGAAATTAATTTTTCTGATGGAACTTCTTTTACGCCCATTAACACATCACAATCACTTAAGTCTTCTTGTAAAGTTAAACCAAATGAAAGGTATTCCTCATCGTTATAACATCGTATTTTACTGGGTTGAATTACAATCTCAACTTGAGGATATTTTTTTATTAACTCCGAGCAAATTAGCGGGGTTAACGGCACTCGTTTATCAGGAGGTGATTTTTCTTCTCTTAAAACTCCAATCTTAATTTTAGTCATAAAAAAAATTTGCGCAAATGTAATTATTTAAGATGTATTTCATTAAGTTTTAGTAAAGTAATTACTTAAATGTTACTTTTGCACTCGCATGGCATTAAAAGTTAAAAAATCATTGATTCCTGGAGCTGGTAAAGGATTATTTACAACAACTCCAATTAAAAAAGGTGAAAAGGTAATAGAATATTTAGGCGAAATAATAGACTGGGAAGAATATGAACGCAGAGTTGAACGTGACGAAGATGGATACCTTTTTTTTATAAATAAAAATAAATGTATTGATGCATTTAACACACCTGAACACATTGCCAGATTTGCAAATGATGCAGCAGGCATAACCAAAGTGAAGGGACTAAAAAATAATACTGAGTATAACATTGAAGGAAAAAAAAGATGTTTTATTATTGCTAAAAGAAATATAAATGCAGGTGAGGAGATATTTGTAAGTTATACAAGAGAATACTGGGATTGTATACGATACAATATAAAACTTAAAAAGAAACAAGAACTTCTTGTTAAAACAACTAAAAAGAAAGCAAAATAACTTGACTTTAAGTTAAAGTTAATAAATCAATTTGCATCTTTCATACTTGTTTGGTTAATTTGAACAATACTTAAAAATTAAAATATGTTTGATAATAATGAATTTAGAAAATATGCTACCAAACACCGTGGCATTAACAGTTTAGTTTACGATAGTTACAGCAATCACATCACATCTTCCTTAACTCCTTACATTATTGAGGAGCGCCAGTTAAATGTTGCTCAAATGGACGTTTTCTCACGTTTAATGATGGATCGAATTATTTTTTTAGGAACGGGAATTAACGATCAGGTTGCTAATATTGTTCAAGCTCAATTATTGTTTTTGGAATCTGTTGATGCTAAAAAAGATATACAGATTTATTTAAACTCTCCAGGAGGATCTGTTTACGCTGGATTGGGTATTTATGATACGATGCAAATTGTTGGACCTGATGTTGCAACGATTTGTACCGGAATGGCAGCATCTATGGGCGCAGTATTAATGTGCGCAGGTGAAAAAGGAAAACGTACCGCATTAAAACATGCGCGCGTAATGATTCACCAACCTTTAGGTGGGGCAGAAGGGCAAGCATCTGATATCGAAATCACTGCCCGTGAAATTCAAAAATTGAAAAAAGAATTGTATGAAATCATTGCGCATCACAGTGGTCAAACGTATGAAAAAGTTTGGGCAGATAGTGATCGTGATTATTGGATGATTGCCGAGGAAGCAAAAGCTTACGGTATGATTGATGAAGTTTTAGTGAAAAAATAATTTTATTAATTTTAGAAAAAATCCGATAGAATTTCTATCGGATTTTTTATTTAAAATCTATGCAGTATTACAATAAAATAAACCAACAATTTATAACTGAACTTAAGGAAATTCTTCCTGAACAACTTATCATTTTAGATAATGAGCTATTAAAACCTTATGCCAGCGATGAAACTGAACGTTTGGTTTATATGCCCGAAGTGGTTGTAAAACCAGAAAATCCGGAACAAATTGCTGCTATACTAAAATTATGCAATAAGTATTTGATTCCAATAACACCTCGTGCCGCTGGAACAGGATTAAGTGGCGGAGCTTTGCCCTTACATGGTGGTGTATTATTATCCATGGAAAAATTCAATAAGATTATTGAAATTGATGAGCGTAATTTACAAGCTACTGTTGAACCCGGAGTTATTAATCAGGTTTTTCAAGAAACTGTTGCAGCAAAAGGATTGTTTTATCCTCCTGATCCTGCCAGTAAAGGCAGTTGTATGTTGGGAGGCAATGTAGCAGAGAGTAGTGGAGGACCAAAATGTGTAAAATATGGAACTACTAAAGATTATATTTTAAATTTAGAAGTGGTTTTGCCAACAGGCGAAATCATTAAAACCGGAGCCAATACCTTAAAAAATTCTACCGGTTATAATTTAACCCAACTGATGGTTGGTAGTGAGGGTACTTTGGGAATTGTAACAAAAATAGTAGTTCGGTTAATTCCATTACCTAAACAAGATTTGTTAATGTTAGTTCCCTTCCGCTCATTAGATGAAGCTTGCAATGCCGTAAGTGAAATATTCAGAGCCGGATTCATTCCTAGTGCTATGGAATTAATGGAACGTGATGCCTTGGAATGGGTTACAAAATATGTAGAAAGCAATGTGGTAAAAATTGCCGATGATATACAAGCTCATTTATTAATTGAAGTGGACGGCAATGAATCAGATCAACTTATGAAAGAAATGGAAGCAATTGCTGAATTAGTTTCCAAATACGATATTGATGAAATTTTATTTGCAGAATCTGCTGCGCAAAAACAAGAATTGTGGAAACTTCGCAGAAAAATTAATGAAGCAGTAACTTCTAATTCCATCAGTAAAGAACAAGATACTGTTGTTCCTCGTGCAGAATTACCTAAACTTGTAAAAGGTTTAAAAGAAATTGGAACACGCTATCAATTTCGCTCGGTTTGTTACGGGCATGCAGGTGATGGAAACTTACATATTCGTTTTATAAAAGATGAGATGAGCGATGAACTATGGCACGGAGAACACATAAGAAAAGCAATTGCTGAACTGTTTACTTTATGTTACAAATTAGGAGGAACCATTAGTGGTGAGCATGGAATTGGGTTAATTCAACAAAAATTTATGCCCATTGTTTTTTCCGAAAAGGCCTTGCAATTGCAACGAGATATTAAAAAGACTTTTGATCCCAATTTGATTTTAAATCCGGGGAAAATGTTTTATGAATAATTGTATTTTACAATTATTTTCTTTTTAGTTTACCTTCTTTCCAGGATTTTATAAATTTAGCCCAGGCAACAGGGTTTAATAA
>Ga0172372_10006287_pt1 | contig 16211 bp, 15 predicted proteins | sample LakKiv5m_2_FD_114544 | JGI IMG/M metagenome (GOLD analysis project Ga0172372, IMG submission 114544) | Freshwater microbial communities from Kabuno Bay, South-Kivu, Congo - kab_092012_9.5m | ecosystem: Environmental > Aquatic > Freshwater > Lake | place: Democratic Republic of the Congo...
AGCCAGCGACGTGCGCGGCTGCAACCTGCTGGTTTCCTGAAACCCGCTATGCCAGACCCCTGTGATGCCTGACCTCCCCGAAACACCCACTTCCGCCTTGCCGCGACCGCTCTATGGCCTCGTGCTGGCCGGCGGTTACAGCCGCCGCATGGGCCGCGACAAGGGCTTGCTGCCCATCGGGGGCGTTCCAGCCCGCGAGCACACAGCGCAATTGCTGGCGACCTGTTGTGATCGCGTTTTCCTTTCCCTGCGACCGGATCAGATGGAGCTCCCACCCGATTCCGCTGATGCGGCCAACGCCGTTGATGCCTTACCTGTTATCCCCGATCAGTTTCCGGGCGAAGGGCCTTTGGGGGCTTTGCACAGCGCCTTCGTGGCCTGTCCTGGCGTGGACTGGTTCATCCTGCCCTGCGACCTTCCGAACATGACCAGCGACTTGCTCACACAACTGTCCAATCAATGGCGGAAGTATGGGCGCGCGGCGCCAGCTCCAGATGTCTTGCTGTTCCGCCATCCGGACCGCCCCTGGCCTGAACCCCTCTGCGGCATATGGGGCTCCTGGAACGCTCCTTGGGTCGACACGCAGTTTCAACAGGGCGAACGGGCGGTGAAAAAGTTGTTGGGTTTGTTGGAGGCTGGGGAAATTATCGTGGAGGACAGGAGATTTTTACATAATAATAATTATCCGTAACATTTTATTAGTTATGTACAATGTACCGACTAATCCAACTCCCGCAACACATCGTCAATTTCGCTGCTGAGATCCCTGTTCAAATCGAGTAAATCCGTGAGGATATCCCATTTGGTGGTTAGGACGCCGCGAAACTCGCGCGTGTGCAGAACGTCCAGGATCCGGTCGGGATCGCTTGCGGGCAAAATCGGAAAGTCCGGGCTACGGGTTAGATGAACGGCCTGAAAATCCAGCTGGCTGACGGCATAGGGCATGAGAATGATGACCAATTCCAATTCGTGGGTGTTCTGCACAATTTCCAGCAGCTCCAAATTGGAATAATACTCTGATATTTCTTTTTTAAGGGGGCGACTCCGCAGCAATTTCAGTTCGCCAGATCCCAGGATGTTGTCGTAGGCCCTATCCGTGCTGTAAAACGTAGGCATTTGCCAAAGGCTGGAAAATGCTTCGTTTAACTCCTTGACACTCCAGGTGGGCTGGTCCAACGCGCTTTGCTCGAGCAAGCCCTGAATCCTGGGCAGGATGGTGGTGATGCGCTGCAGCGTTTCATCTTCCAGGGCGCGGTTAGCGGCAAAATCCTCGCGCAGCTCTTCCAGATAAATGGATTCGGTGCGCAGATTCTTCCGGGATTCATACCCGGCAGTGACCTGAAAACCTAGAAATATACTAATAACGACAATTAATATTTCCAAGCCAACGGCAAACCAATTCTGCTCCTGCAGATGCCGCGATAAGCGCTGGAGGAAACCAATAGGATGATAAACGGGTTTGTCGCTCATACCGTGCCGCTAAAATGCCTTATTTTTAAACAAGACGCACGATGGCCAACACAAACCCAGGCAAGGCAGGCCCGGAAAACCGGAATCCAGGCAGTTCGCAGCGAGCCGTCGTGCGGGTCGCAACCGGTACAACGGGGCAAGGGGGGCTTGCGCCTGACCCGCCATCCGGACCGGAGCACGACCTGCTGGCCGTCGAAGAGCCCCTGGAAATCCGGCTCGCCTGGACGGCCGAAGACGGCTCGGTGCAGGAGCAAGCGGTATCCATCACTATGCGGACACCCGGTCAGGATGAGGAACTGGCCATCGGCTTTCTGGTGAGCGAAGGCTTGTTGCAGACGCCGGAGCAGGTAGCCGGTGCCGAACACGACGACCGTTTCTGTTCATCCGGTGAAAGCCAGAACACCGTTCGCGTGAGCCTCCGGCCCGGGCATGTGCCGGACCTGGACCGGCTGCGGAGGCACTTTTACACCACCTCCAGTTGCGGGGTCTGCGGCAAAGCTTCGCTGGACGCCGTGCGGCTGACGCTGAGCAAAAGCCCTCTCTCCGAAGGCCCCAGGCTCCCTGGCAGCCAGATTTCCGCTTTGCCCGCACAACTCTGGCAGGCGCAGGGAACCTTTCGCGAAACGGGAGGTCTCCATGCAGCCGGCTTGTTCAGGCTTCAGGACAACAAACCCGAACTGCTCGCGCTGCGCGAAGATGTGGGCCGGCACAATGCCCTGGACAAAGTTGTGGGTTGGGCTTTTTCGAAGGGACTCCTTCCCCTGAACGACCATGTGCTGATGCTCAGCGGACGCGCCTCGTTCGAACTGATTCAAAAAGCCATCGCGGCGGGCATCCCGATGGTAGCTGCGGTGGGCGCTCCGTCCACCCTGGCGGTGGATCTGGCTGAAGCCCATGGCCTCACGTTGCTCGGCTTTGTGCGGGACGGGCGGTTTAATGCGTACTGCGGTGGCCAGCGGATTCAGGCTTAGCCGGTAAACCCTCAATCCCGCTCAGGCTGCGGGCTTCCAGGGCACAAGCGCGGACACCCGCTTCATGCGCTCGGCGTAGGCGGGCCGGCGTTCAAGCATGCGCTGGTCAATCATGGGGGTAGAAATGAAAACGAACAGTGCGGTAATGGCCAGCGCACCCGCGAAGGTGTACCAGGCCATTCCCCCTGCGGCAAAACCGAAAAGCGCGATGCCCCACCAGACCAGCATTTCGCCGAAATAATTCGGGTGGCGCGAGTACTTCCAGACCCCGGTATCCAGAATGCGCTTGGGATCCTTGTTGCTGAGCCGGAAACGTCGGAGCTGTTCATCCGCAGTAGCTTCCATCAAAATGCCCCCGAGCAGCACCAGGGCCGCCAGGAGGTCCAGAAACCCAAAGGCCCGCCCGCCGCTGAGCAGCGCCTGAAAAAGCGGCAGGCAGCCCAGATACACCAGCACGGTAGGAAAAAAATGGATTCCGCTGAAACTGACCAGCCAGTAGGACTTGCCCGTTTTGCGCTGCAGGTCCACGTAGCGCCAGTCTTCGTGGTCCAGGCCGGTCCAGCCCCGCGCCCAGTTCCAGGTCAGCCGCGCCGCATAGAGCATAACCAGCAGCACCACCATGCGCAACCGGGTGGGGTCGGGTTGGACAAACGAAAGCAGCGGGGGAAAAACGGCCAGCCACACCGCGACGATGGCGGGTTTTACACTCCAATAGGGGTCGTAAAAGCTGGAGTTGCGGAATAGGAAACTGAAGGCAAACACCACACAGGTGGCCACGAAATCGGCCATGCCAAACTGCCAGAAAGGGTCTGTGGTTAGTGTGGCCCGCACCACGGCAATCCCGGCCCAGGTAGCCAACACGTACGACAGGGTTACCAAAGCAAAGCCAATCAGGCGGTTGTTTCGCCATCCGGAAGCCGCGCCGGCGGCCTTTGTTGCATGCGTCATGGGTGCCAAATTAAGGGCTACGGGACTAATCTGCGGAATAGAGCCGCTCACCCCGCACCACGGTGCCCAGCACGCGGGCTGCGGCCAGGGCTTCCGGACTGGCCGTCATCAGGTCGGTGTCCAACAGCGTGCAGTCTGCCCATTGACCGGGTTCCAGGCGTCCGCACTCGGACTCCTGGAACTGGGCCTCGGCCGTCCAGGCTGTCATCGCCAGCAGCGCTTCCTTTCGCGTGAGGGCTTCTTCCGGGCGAAAAGCCTCCGCCTGCCGGGCCGCAGCCGGGAGCGATCCAGACCCTTCGCCCGGCAAAAAAGCGGCGCGCTCGGCCCGCAGGCAAGCCGCGACAAAACTGCGCAGCGAGCTGACCGGCTCAATGGGAAAGTCCGTGCCGTTGACCAGCCGCGCCCCGGCATCCAGCAAGGTCCGGGCCCGGTAGGCGTGCTGCAGCCGCTCTCCACCCAGCCGGAACCCCGCCATGCGGCGGTCCGATACCCCGTGGCAGGCCTGCACCGAGGCCCAGGCGCCCAACCGGGCAAAGCGGGGCAGGTCATCAGGGTGCACGATCTGGGCGTGCTCCACCCGCCAGCGGTGATCAGGCGAGGGTGCCGCGCGTTCCACGACGTCCAGCACCAGGCGAACCGCCGCGTCGCCGATGGCATGGGTCACCGTCTGGAATCCCTGGTCGGCATTGAGCCGGGCCTGGGCGTGGAGGTAATCCGGCGGGTGCATCCACAGGCCTTGGCTGGCAGGGGCGTCCGCATAAGGCGCCAGGAGCCTGGCCCCGCGCGAACCTAGGGCGCCATCTGCGTAGTACTTGAAGGCCCGCAGCGTCAGCCGCTCGTGGAGCTGCGGCCCTTCGCGCCGAAAAAAGGCCTCCGTGTCAGCATCCGGCGTCAGGGTGCCGTAAATGGGCAGTTTCAGCGAACCTTCCTGTTGTGCCGCCAGCAGCCCCTGGTACTGCACCCGGCTCAGCCCCAGGTCGGCCACACCCACCAGCCCTTCTTTCAGGCAAAGTTCCTGCGCTCGGAGCAGGGCCTCGCGCTCGTGCTCCGGACCAGGCTGCGGCAGGTGAACGCGAACCAGCTGCATGGCTTCATCCACCAGCAAACCCGTCAAGCGCCCTAGTACTTCTTCGATGTGCCCGCCGGAAATTGGCCGCGCCCTTTCCAAACCAGCCCGGCGAAGGGCCTCCGAGTTGACCACGGCCGCATGGCGATCCACCCGGCTCAGGTACACCGGGCGATCCGGGAAGGCAGCATCCAGCAGGCTTCGGTCGCTGCGCCAAAGGCGGAAGCGCGCTGGCGCATTTCGCCTTCGGTGCCCAGGGCCAGAATGCGCCCGTCGCGAATGCAGAGCGCCTCGTGGAAGTCCCCGTGCTCGTTCCAGAGGCGGGCGTTGACCCAAAGTTGGATTCCCGATTCTTTGCGTTCAGCGTCCATAGCGTTCGATGTTGCGGATCATTCCCCCAAACACAAAAAAATGCAAAGGCATCACGGCGTACCAGTACAGCCGTCCCCAAAGCCCCTTCGGGCGAAAGGTCGCCGTCTGTTGCAGGCAGTCGCCGTGGGCGGTTTTGCTGATTCGGAACTCAAGCCAGGCCTCGCCGGGAAGCTTCATTTCGGCGTAGAGCAGCAGCCGGCGCCCGGCGCGGTCTGCCACGAGCACGCGCCAGAAATCCACGGCGTCGCCTGCATTGAGTTGAGTGGGACTTCGCCTTCCCCGACGCAGCCCCACCCCCCCGGCCAGTTTGTCCAGAAAACCGCGAATCTGCCAAAGCCAGTTCGCGTAATACCAGCCGCGCTGCCCCCCGACCGCCCAGATGTTGTCCAGCACTTGCCCGGCATCGCCCTGAATGGGCAATGCCCGTTGGTCTGTCAGGCAACCAAATACCGGCGTGTTGATCCGATCGGCCAGCGAGGCCTCGTCGGAACTGGAGACCAGAGCGTCTTTCCAGGACGAGGGGACCTCGTTCTGGGCAATCCGCTGGAAGGCCAGCTTCACGGCTTCGCGGTAGGTCATCGGGGTTATCCCGAGAAGTTGTTCCAACTCGTTATCCGCTGCAACCACTTCCACTTTCATGCTATTGACCAGGTTAACGGCCAGTTTGTAGGAGGTTGAAGTAACAAAATACAGCCAATACGAAGAAATACGTGGCGACATGACGGGAACCGTGTAAATCCAGCGCCGCAGCCCCCGCACTTCCGCAAATAGCAGCAACATGTGCTTGTAGGTCAGCACTTCAGGTCCGCCCACGTCAAAGCTGCGGCTTAAAGTCTGGGGATGGCCCAATACCCCAACCAGGTATTCCAGGATGTTGCGTATCGCAATAGGCTGTATGCGCGTATTCAGCCACTTTGGAGCAATCATGAACGGCAACTTCTCCACCAGATCGCGGATGATCTCAAAGGACGAACTGCCCGACCCCACAATGATGCCGGCGCGCAGCACCGTCAGCGGAACACCGCTTTCTGCCAAAATAGCCTCCACCTGTTTGCGCGAAGCCAGATGGCGCGAGAGCACGGCTTCGTTGGCGATGCCGCCCAGGTAAATGACCTGCCGGGCTCTGGTCTGCCGGATCAGCGCATTGAAATTCCTGGCGGAAAGCGCCTCCATGGTTTGAAAGTCATCCCCCGCATCGCTCATGGAATGGATCAGGTAAAACGCGGCCTCCACGTCCCGCACCAGCGGATGCTCGCCCATCGGTTGGGTGAAATCGAGTTCGAGCAGTTGAATGGCGGGATGAGCAAACACGCCTTCCGCCGGGAAACGCCTGGCATCCCTAACACAACAAATAATATGGTGCCCGAGATAGAGCAGCGCGGGCAATAAACGCTTGCCGATATAGCCGGTAGCCCCGGTGAGCAGGATGGTCATGGTCCGGAAAGCTACGCCAAAGGCGGGATACGCGAAATCAGGTCGGGGTAAGTCTCCGGATGCTCACCGAGGGCCAGCACGATGTCCAGGTAGGCCTGGCCCACCCGCTGCGCATCGCTCAACTGCCCTTCGCGATGCAGGGCTACAAACTTGTCGCGCAGCGAGAATCCGACCGGGTCAGCCGCGCGCAGCGTCTCCTGCATCCGGGTCTGCACCACGCCCGGCGCGATCGCCCGGACCAGAAAGGGCCAGGGGTCCTTGCGCATCGCCAATTCGCGCTCCTGCACGCGCGCCAGCATGTCGAGGCCTGCTTTGGTGCTGCAATACAGCGACCAGCCGTCGTACGGGCTCGTGGCCGCGCCCGTGGACACATGGACGATCAGCCGCGTTGCCGGATACGCCCCATAAGCCTTCTGAAACGCATTGCTGAGCAACAATGGCGCCGTCAGGTTTACCCGCACCGTGCGGTCCATGGCAGCCGGATCCAGCGACCCAATATGCGCCACCGGGCCCAACATGCCGGCGTTGTTGATCAGAACAATCTGTTGCAATCCCGCCTCCAACGGGGGAAAAGCGAACGCTTCCAGCGCAGCCGCATCGCCCAAATCGAGCGATACGTGGGTGTACGCCGGATGCTCCGGTCCGGGTCCGCGGGCAAAGCCCGTTACCCGGAACTGACCCGATGCGCAGGCCGCTTCGGCAATGGCCCGACCGATGCCGCGGCTGGTTCCGGTGAGGAAAAGCTGGCGCATGAACGTTAGAGATCCAGGTTGGTCAGTCGCTCCTTGCGAACGTAATTCAATTCGCCTTCCGATTTGGCCACGGCCGTAGCAATGACCGTATCTCCGGTTACGTTCACCACCGTACGGTACATGTCCAGCGGCCGGTCAATGGTCAGAATGATGGCCACCCACTCGGGCGGCAGGCCCACCGAAATGAGCACCACCATCATCATGATCAGCCCGGCGCTGGGCACCGCCGCCGAGCCGATGGAGGCCAGCGTCGCGGTCAGCACAATGGTCAACTGCTGGGCCATGGTCAGGTCCACCCAGTGCAACTGGGCCAGAAACACGGTTCCGACGGCCTGGTACAGGCTGGTGCCGTCCATGTTGACCGTAGCGCCGATGGGCAATACAAACGAAGAAACCTGCGGCGAAACCCCCAGGTTCTCCCGCACACAGTCCATGGTGACGGGCAGGGTCGCCGCGCTGGAACTGGACGAAAACGCGAGCAACTGCGCCGGGCCGATGCCCCGGTAAAAGTCGCGGTACCCGATATCGCGAACGAAAATTCTCAACAGGAGCGGATAAACGCCATAGACCAGCAACGCCAATCCGCCCAAAACGGTTATCGCATACCAACCCAGCGACGAGAAAATGCCGAAAAGTTCCCCGGTGGTTCCCGCCATCTTAACCAGGATGCCTGCCATCAGGGCAAAGACGAAATAGGGCGCGGCCTGCATGACCACATCCACCATTTTGAGGAAGACTTCGTTGATGCCGTCCACGAGTTGCTTGACGGGACGGACCTTTTCGCCCGGAAGAAACAGCAGCGCTATGCCGAAAAACACGGCGAAGAAAATGACCTGCAGCATGGATGAATCCACCAGCGAACCGAAGACGTTGCTGGGCACCATGTCCACGAGGGGCTGCAAGGGGCGCGGATTCTTGCTCTGCTGCGTGCGGGCGGCGCTCTCGCGTATGTTGTCCGGGATTTCCGGCGTCGGGCCTGCCGCGGCCACCTGGTCGGCGTAGGCCGGGTCGGTCAAGAGGCTGCGACCATCCTTGAGCGGCACGCCCGCCTGCTCAGCCCAGCGCTCGTACTGGATGCGGTACTGCACCCGCTGGTCCTGTGGCACTCTTTCGCCCGGCTTGATCAGGTTGACCAGCACCAAACCCAGCGAAACCGCGAGCACCGTGGTGGCCAGGTACGCAGACAGCGTTTTGATGCCCAGCCGTCCGAGCTTGCGCGTGTCGGCCAGATCGGTAATGCCGCTGATGATGCTGAACAGCACCAGGGGAACCGCGATGAACTTGAGCAGCCGGATGAAGATTTCGCCGAAAGGATCGATCCAGGCCAGCGTGAAGGCACTCCAGCCCTGCGCGATGGACAGAAAAGACCAGGCGATGCCCAGCGCCATGCCGATCCCGATTTTCCAGTGGAGCGCCAGTTTCATGCGTGCGGGAATTCGCGGATGCCGGGTGCGTCCTGCCGGGCGGCCTCCGGATTGTGGTAGCGCCCCTGCCCGCGGTAGCGCAGCCAGTGGTCAGCCAGCACCAGCGCCGCCATGGCTTCTACGATGGGAACAGCCCGCGGCAGCACGCAGGGATCGTGCCGGCCCTTGCCTTCGACCGTGACAGCCTCGCCGTGCCGGTCCACGCTTTCCTGCGCCGGAATGATGGTGGCTACCGGTTTGAAGGCCACCCGAAAGTCAATGTCCATGCCGTTGCTGATGCCGCCCTGTACCCCGCCGCTGCGGTTGCTTTCAGTGGAAATGCGGCCGTCTTTCACAACATAGGGATCGTTATGTTCTGAGCCGCGCAACACCGCACCGGCAAACCCGGAGCCGTACTCGAAACCGCGGGTGGCGTTGATGCTCATCATGGCTTTGGCCAGGTCGGCGTGCAACTTGTCAAAGACCGGCTCGCCCAGGCCGGGCGGAACCCCGGTGCAGACTGCGCTGATAACCCCGCCAATGGTGTCGCCGTCTTTGCGCACCTCGCGGATCAGGGCTTCCATTTTCGCGGCCATCTCCGGGTCCGGGCAGCGAACGGGATTGCTTTCGGTTAAATTCAGGTCCAGCTCGGCATAGGGTTTGTCGAGCAGCAGCGGGCCCACCTGGCTGACCCACGCGCGGCAATAGACCCCCTGGGCTTCCAGGAACATCATGGCCACCGAGCCTGCGGCTACCCGGGCGGCTGTTTCGCGCGCGGAGGACCTTCCCCCGCCCCGAAAATCTCTTATGCCGTACTTTATCTGATACGTAAAATCGGCGTGCGAAGGCCGGTAGGCTTCGGCGATGTGGCCGTAATCTTTCGAGCGTTGATCGGTGTTGCGGACCAGCAGGGCAATCGGGGTGCCGGTGCTGCGGCCTTCAAACACGCCGCTGAGCACCTCCACGGCATCGCCTTCCTTGCGCTGCGTTACGATGGCGCTCTGGCCGGGGCGTCGCCGGGCCATGTCTCGCTCCAGACGCTCCAGGTCAATGGGCACGCCGGGCGGGCAACCGTCAATAATCACGCCGAGCGCCGGGCCGTGCGACTCGCCAAACGTGGAAATGCGAAAGGACTGGCCAAAGGAGTTTCCGGGCATAGCGGCAAAGGTAATTCGGGCGCAAGTTTCGCGGCATCTCTATCTTTGGCGCTTGCCCCAGCCGGGACGCTGCCGCCAAAGTTGCCGGTTGGCGCTGCCCCGCAAGGTATAGCCTATGTCGCTGTTGATCAAGAACATCCAACGCCTGGTTCAGGTGGAAGGGCCTGAGGAGCCCCTGCGCCGGGTGGTCAAAGGCGCGGACATGGCGTCGCTGCCCAGCCTGAACAACGCCTGGGTGCTGGCGGAAGGCGAAACCATCGCCGGCTTTGGCCCCATGGAAAGCTGTCCGGAGCGGGCCGCCCAGGTCATCGACGCCCGCGGCAAGTTCGTGCTGCCGACCTGGTGCGATTCGCACACCCACCTGGTGTTTGCCGCGCCGCGGGAGGGGGAATTCGTGGACCGCATCAAGGGCCTGAGTTACGAGGAAATCGCGGCCCGGGGGGGGGGGATTCTGAACAGCGCCCAGCGGCTCCGCGAGACGCCGGAAGGCGAATTGCTGGAATCGGCCTGGCTTCGGCTGGGCGAAATCATGGACAGCGGCACGGGAGCCGTCGAGATCAAAAGCGGCTATGGCCTGGACACCGAAAGCGAGCTGAAAATGCTGCGGGTGGCGGCCCGGCTCAGCGAAATCAGCCCGATGCGCATCCGAACGACGTTCCTGGGGGCACACGCCCTTCCCCGGCAATACTGGAATGATCGTTCCAAATACATCGACCTCATTTGCCAGGACATGATCCCGCGCGTGGCGGCCGAAGGCCTGGCCCGGTACGTGGACGTGTTCTGCGACCGCGGGTTTTTTACGGTGGACGAAACCGACCGCATCCTGGAAACAGGCGCTCGCTACGGCCTGAAGCCCAAGATTCACGCCAACGAACTGGACTATTCCGGGGGAATTCAGGTCGGGGTCAAGCACAACGCCGTATCGGTGGACCACCTGGAATGCACCGGACCGGACGAAATTGCCGCCCTGCTGGGCTCGGAGACTATGCCCACACTATTGCCCAGCACCGCCTTTTTTCTAGGTCTGCATTATCCCCCCGCCCGCGCCATGATCGACGCCGGACTTCCGGTAGCCCTGGCGAGCGACTACAATCCGGGCAGCAGCCCCTCCGGTCGCATGGCCTTTGTGCTCTCGCTGGCCTGCATCCAGATGAAGATGACGCCGGAAGAAGCCATCAACGCCGCCACGCTCAACGGCGCCCGCGCCATGGAATTGGAGGCTGAACTGGGAAGCATCGCCGTCGGAAAAACCGCCAACTTGCTGATTACCAAGCCTGCACCGAGCCTGGCGTACCTGCCTTACGCCTTTGGCACGGATCCGGTGCAAAGTGTCGTGCTTCGGGGCAAGCTGCGTTGAGGCGCCAGAGCGGGGCGCGGCGACCCTCCGTCAGATGCGCTCCACAGCCAGATGCATCCTACAGCGACCAGGCAGCACACCCGCAATTCCAGGCAGATTTCTGAGAGAATCCCTAATATTGCCGAACGGTTGGTCTTGGCCAGGGTTGCCGCCTCTCCCCGTTCTGATGACCATCTCCCCGTGCTTGTCTGTGGACGCCTTTGTGCGCCCCATGAACAATTGTTCACGATCTGAACCCCCTGGCTATGCCCAAAGAACTACCTAACAAGCTCGAGAAACGCGAGAAGATCGTAAAGGTCTCGCTTCAGTTGTTTGCCAAGCACGGGTATGACGCCACCACCATCCGCATGATCGCGCAGGAATCGGGGATTTCACTCGGGCTCCTCTACACGTACTTTGACGGCAAGACAGCTGTCTTAAAAGAAATATTTGATGTAAATTTAGTTGATATAAAAAAAACACTGGCGTATTCCGAAGAAGACCTGCGTCCCGAGCGAAAACTGGAACAGTTTGTCGATCAGGTTTTCCAGGCTGTTCATAAAAATTTGTCGTTTTACCGCGTGTTTTATTCCATTCGCATGCAGCCCGCTGTGCAAAAATTATTGGCCAAGGAATTGAACGCCTTTCACGCCCACCAACTCGGCGCCCTGGAAAGTCTGCTGCGCGAGTCCGGTGTGAGCAACCACAAACAAGAAGCGCTGGTGCTGTACGCCTGCCTGGAGGGCGGCAGCAGCCAATACGTTCTGCACAGCCGATCCTACCCGATTGAAGAGGTTAAAAAATCCATTCTTCAGCGCTACACAGCCTGAAGCGTTCTCACGCAGCTTCCGGTTCCTCCAGACCCTATGGGTCGCAGGGGTCGTTCTGTTTGGCGCAAACCCGCTCTTCGGCCAGGGACCTGCCTCGGCCCCGACAAGTGCTGGCGGCCTTGCAACCGAATGGGCTCCGCTCATCGCGCGCCTGGAACAAACGCCCGGCCTTGAAGCGGCTCAGTTGGGCTTCTGCCTGATGAACGCGCAAGGCGAAACCCTGTACCGGCACCAGGCAGAAAAAGCCTTCCTGCCGGCTTCCGCCTTGAAGACCGTGGTCACCGCAGCGGCACTCGACCTCCTTGGCCCGGACTACCGCTTCCGCACCCGTCTGTTCATCAGCGGAACCCTGGCTGACTCTGTGCTCCAGGGCGATGTCTGGTTGCTGGGCGAAGGGGATCCGTCGCTGGGCAGCGACCGGCCGGGATTGCCAGGACCAGAGGCAGTGCTCGGGCAATGGGTGAGCGCGCTGAAAGCCGCCGGAATCGCGCGCATCAACGGGAGGATCATCGGCGATGGCCGGTTTTTAGGGGTCCCGGAGCTTCCCGGTGGCTGGTCCTGGGATGATCTGGGCAATTACTACGCCCCGGTTGTTTCCGGTCTGACGTTTGACGAAAACCGGTTTGCGCTGACCTTGAAAACCGCGGCCCAGACCGGATCTGGCAGCCAGCTGCTGCACGTAAGACCGAACCTGCCCGGATGGCAACTGATCAACGAAAGCCGGGCCGGCCAGCCTGGCTCGGGCGACCAATGCTACTTCTACACCGCGCCGGGTATGCGGACGATCTACGCGCGGGGAACGCTGCCGCCGGGCCAGGCTGCATACACGGTGAAAGGCGCCTGGCCGGATCCCGACCTGGCCGCGGCCCAGCGCCTGTGGCTGGCCCTGGAGGCGGCCGGAGTTTCGGTGAGCGAAGGGGCAACTTCAGCCCTGCTGCCGCCAGACCCTGTGAACCCTTCCCCCGGCTGGAAGGCCTTGCCGGACCCGCTGCGCGAAGTCTGGGTGGGCTACTCCCCCGCCCTGCGCGAACTCGTGCGTTGGACCAACCAGCAAAGCCTGAACGGCTACGCGGAAACCCTGCTGCGCGCCCTGGGCCAGCAGGCCGGCGACCCCAGTGTGGACGGGGGCCGAAAGGCCTTGCAGCGTTGGCTGGAAAGCCGGGTTGGTTTGTCGGATCGCGGCTGGCAACTGGATGATGGCAGCGGATTGTCTCGCAGAAACAGCACCACTCCCAAAGACATGGCATACCTTATGGTATGGATTATGCGGCAACCCTGGGCCGGGGATTTTGAGCAGAGCCTGGCACAATCCGGGCAGAGCGGTACGCTACGGAATTTTATGGTGCAGGCTCCGGGCCGGGTGCTGGCCAAAAGCGGAAGCATCCAGGGCACCCGGGCCTACGTGGGTTATGTGCTCGGCCTTTCCGGGCAGCGCTACCCCTTTTATGTGGTCATCAACGGGGCAGAAACGAGCAACGCCACCCTGAAAGCGGCGCTCGAACCGCTGTTCCAGGCCATGTTGCAGCTGCCTTGAGGCGCGATGTTGGTGGGTGGTGCGGGTGGTGCGGGTGGTGCAAGGCTGAGCAAGGCCAAGACTTTTCCATCAGTTTTCCAGAATGCGCAGTTCCACGCGCTGGTTAGCGGCTCTTCCCGCTTCGCTGCCGTTGTTTTGCAGGGGCTCCTCTTTTCCGTAACCCACCGCGATGACGCGCGCCGGATCCGCGCCCTGGCTCAGCAAAAAGGCCTGGACGGCCCGTGCCCGCTCTTCTGAGAGCTCCTGGCAAAAGCTCTGGTCGCAGCGGTCGTTGGTGTGGCCGGCAATTTCCATGCGGAGGGTCGGGTGGTCCTGCAAAAGCAGCGCTACCCGCCGCAGCTCGGCAAAAGAGGTGGGTTGCAGCTCGTCGCTGTTGGCCGCAAAACTCACACCAGGCAACGGGATGATTTCGCCCGGACGAACAGGCACCATCAAAATGTCGCGTTCCACCTGGCCAAACGCCGGCAGCTCCCGCAGGTCCAGGGTTTCACTGACCGCGTAATAGCCCGGGGCCCGCGCAAAAAAACGGTACGCTTCGCCCCCTGGCAACACGATCTGGTAGCGGCCCTCGGGAAGTTCCGCGGCAGCATCCCCCACTTCGGTGCCTTCCGCTTCACGGGTATAAATGATGCTCGCTGCCAGCGCCGCCCGCGACTCGCGATCCAGCACGCGGCCATTGACCACCAGCACCTGTTCAATCTGATCTCCGGCGGGTTTGAGCCGGATGCGCGCAATGTCTTCGGAACGGTTGGCAGGATTGTAAGAGGTGAAATAGGCGAATTGGCCATCGGCCTGCAGCGAGAAGTTAGCGTCCCAACCGGCGCTGTTGATGGCAGGCCCCAGGTTCAGGGGCTCCGACCATCGTTGCCAGGTGTCGTCCAGGCGCTTGCTTACGAACAGGTCCGAGCTGCCGTAGCCGTAGCGACCGGTGGTCGTAAAATACAGGGTGCTTCCATCGGGAGCCAGGTAAGGCGTGGTTTCGTCCGCGATGGTGTTAATGTCCGGTCCAAGATTTACCGGCGCCGTCCAGCTGCCAGATGCATTCAGGAAAGAAACATACAGATCTTTATAACCCATTCCACCTTCCCGTTCCAGCGACAGCAATATGCTGCGGTTGTCCGAGGCCAGGTGAAACGCGGCATATTCATTCTGGTTTTCGAGGCCGGGAAGATCCAGGGGAAGGGGTTTGCTCCACGCCGCACCGTTGCGTCGGGCCAGGTAAAGGCGTTCGCGCGCTTGCGGGTCTTCGTAGTTGGCGGCAATCAGGGCCAGGTTGTTGTCCGGGCTGATGCCGTTCAGGTAATTGTGCCCGGCATCGTTGAGCGGGGGTCCGGCGTTGCGGGCCCGCTTCCAATCACCGGCTTCGTCGCGCTCGGCCACCCAGATGTCATCGCGCAGGGCCGCACCCGTGTTCCGTGGGTGATTCTTGCGGGTGAAGTACAGCCGCAGACCATCGGGCGATACCATGGGATGCACTTCGGCATAGACGCTGTTAACGGCCGCATCCAACCAATCCCGCTGGTCCACTGCTTCAATATCCGCCAGGGCAATGGCGGGTTCTACGGGCTCGCGGCTGCTGCTGATGGCCACCGCATCCAGGTGGTTAAAGCCCGCAGACCGCTCGGTGTTGAGCACGATTCGAACTCCGGTAACCACGTAGGGTGTCGGCTCCAGAAAAATGCGGTAAATCCGGTAAGGTTCGGGGGTGCTTTTGGGTCGAAGGACCTCGTGCACCATCCACGACTGCAAACCGCTCTCCAGAAAGACGCGGTAAATGGCTCCGGGATGGTGGCTTTCCACAATGGCCAGTTGCTGAACGCCGGCAAAACCCTCGGTAAAACCGAGCCGGATGAACGCTTCGCCTTCGTCCGGCGCCAGCGGCGACCAGGCCTGGGGAGCCGGTTCCTGCAAACCCGGCGGCGTGTTGGGCGGACCGGTAGCTTGCCAGGCGGAGTAAAAGGGGCTGCCGTACTGGCTGGAGAAATCGAGCACGGTATCGGCCCAATGCAGCATCTGCGCGTGGCCCTGCAGCGGCGCGAGAACAGTTACCAGGCATAAAAGGCGGGTCGTACAAGGATTCGTCCAACACTTCGTCCAGCCCATGGCGAAAGAATCACCATCCGCTCGTCAGTACTTCGGCCAGGTGCAGCGTGCGGATGGGTTGCTGCTGGCGGCTGGCATAGCCCTGGAGGTGCATCAGGCAGCTCAGGTCCGTGGAAATGATCACGTCTGCCTGCACCGCGGCGGCATTGGCCAGCTTCTGGTCGGCCATTCCGGTGGAAATGGGCTCGAACTTTACCGCAAAAGTGCCGCCAAATCCGCAGCAGGTTTCCACATCGGCCATTTCCACCAGTTCCAGGCCCTGAACTTTGCTCAAGAGCCGCCGTGGCGCTTGTTTAATGCCGCACTCGCGCAGGGCGCCGCAGGAATCGTGGTAGGTGGCGCGCAGCGGCAGGCTGGCCCCAAAATCATCGATGCCCAGCACATCGACCAGGAATTCGCTCAGTTCGTACACTTGGTGGCGAAGCCCGCGGTACTCGCCCCGCAACGGCGATTCCTCCAACACTTTTTCCAGAGTATTGCGCACGAAGCCCACGCAGGACCCCGAGGGAGCCACGACAGGCCTTTCCCCCGTGTAATCGCGGATGAACTTTTCCGCCACCGCCCGGGATTCAGACCAAAAACCCGCGTTACAGGCCGGCTGGCCGCAGCAGGTCTGGCGGGGGTTATAAAACACCGTGCAACCCGCCTTTTCCAGCAGGCGCTGCGTCTGAAAACCCGTTTCGGGAAACAATTGATCGATAAAACAGGGGATAAACAATTCTACTTCCATGGAACGTACGCCATTCTTTCTACCGCGATCTTTCTACCGCATTCTTTGTGCAAAGGTGGACCAAAGCGCCTAGTCTTTTGCCTATTTTAGCAGGCCTGTTTAAAA
>Ga0172372_10006289_pt1 | contig 16209 bp, 15 predicted proteins | sample LakKiv5m_2_FD_114544 | JGI IMG/M metagenome (GOLD analysis project Ga0172372, IMG submission 114544) | Freshwater microbial communities from Kabuno Bay, South-Kivu, Congo - kab_092012_9.5m | ecosystem: Environmental > Aquatic > Freshwater > Lake | place: Democratic Republic of the Congo...
GAATGCGGCCCCCTCCATCGGCAGGACCGTGGGCACGGCAAGCCGGGTCTTCCGGCATTTCTGGTACCACGGGGATCCGGATGTCCCGGCCGATGTGCGAGGCGCTCAAGAGCTTGATGACCGGGTGGCGCTCTTCATCAAGCTATCCAGGCGGGCTTTTGAAGTGAATGAGCCCTACTGGGGATATCGTTTTCTGGCCTCCGCGCTCCATTACCTTCAAGATATCACGCAACCTTTCCACATCCGATTGCTCCCGGATTCGGGCTTCATCAACTCGATCCGCCTTGCCCAGGCCGGGCTCTGCGACCTGCACCTGTCGATCGATGACTGGGGCCACAGCCTGGGCAATCCCCGCACTCCGCCGCCGGATCGCTGCAGCAGGGAAGGGGGCAATATGGACGCCCAGACCGTGCAGGAAGCCTGGGTATTGAGCGCATATCACATGGCGCTCGAGGATTTTTCCAATCGAGCCATCGCGCTCGGCAATCCGCTTATTTTCTCACGACGGCCCGAGCAACCGCTGCCGCTCCCGCCGGGGAATCAGTTCACCGGCAGTTTACTGACGGAACTGACCGGCAAGATTGATGAGCGTTTCACAGTGGCGATCGGAGAAAGCCTGCTCGACGTCCTCGGACGGCGCTGGGTCCACCACCCCGCCGAAGCGCGAGCCACCCTGGAGAACCTCTGGACCGAGAACTCCGTCGGCATCGGACTCGCGAAAAGGCTCCGCTCCCCCCAGGGAAGGCGTGAGGCGGAAAGAATGGCTCGCCTGGAAAAAACGGCTACCTTGCTCCTGCTTCAAACAGCCGAACTCTCGCGCCAAGTGGTCCGCCAAGAACTGGAAGTACGCCGAAGTCTGACTCCGATTTCCTTTTGCAATCCCATGATGCCTGCCTCAAACTGAAGGATATGCGCGCATTCCTCCCGCTGATACCGGCCGTGTGCCTTCTCCTGATATCCTCCCCGGCGCTGAGCGAAGACTCCTACCCGTCGGACACTCCAGTGGGAGCAGAGGCTCCTGCTCCGCTGGATTCAAAGACGCTGGATTCAAAGACGCTGGATTCAAAGACGCTGGATTCAAAGACGCCGGAATTGAAGGCATCCCGATTGAAAGCCTCCGCCACCGAAGTCAACGAGGCTACGCAAAAAGGGGGGGGAATTCTGAAATCCGGAAAGGGAGCCAACCTCTCTCCGGCACTGACCTGGCTGCAATTCCGCGTCAGTCCGAGCCTGTATCTCCAGGGAGGCGGTGGCAGTCTCACGAGCACCATCGCCTGGGCCCCGTCTTTCCGTCTCAACCCGCGCTTCCAGCTGCGCGCCCAAATTGATATCACACCGGCCAGCACCGTGAGCGGGCTCAAGTTTCTCCCGGGAGGCTCCTTTGGGGCACTGTATCGTTTCACCCCCCTCTTGGGGGCGGAGCTGGATGCAGGCGCGCAGCTCTGGCCCGGGCCGCAGCCACTCTGGCCGCTGGTGCGCGCTCTGGCCGTTCTCTCGCCCGCGCGACTGGGACTGGGAGCCCGCCTCCCGCTCAAGTTCCACTTCGGATATCAGCCGCTCTTCGGTCCCGTCTTCACTCATGGGGTCGTGGCAGGTGCGGAGATCTCAATTCTTTAAGGGAATCCGCCCGATGCTGAGGACAGTCATTCCTGCCCTGCTCACGATCGGATTCCTCACCCTCTCGCCCGCGCAGGCGTTTCTGGTTGCGCTCGATCCCGGACATGGCGGCAACGATCACGGTACGCTCTTTGAGAGCGGGGGCCGACGCTACGCCGAAAAAGATATCACTCTCGCCCTCGCGCAGGAAGTGGCGCTGCAACTGCGCTCCCAGGGGCTCGACGTACGACTCACTCGCAAGGAAGACATCGACCTGGGCCTGCCCGCCCGCACGGTGCTCGCCAATCAGCTCAAGGCGGATGTTTTTGTGTCCATCCACATGAATGGCGCTCCCGGTCAAAAAGACACTCAGGCCCACGGGGTGGAGACCTATATCCTCAACAACACGAGCGATGACTCCTCCAAGCGCCTGGCACGGCTCGAGAACGCAGTGCTCGGGGGCTCCGAAAAGCCGGGCACCGGCCCGGCCGCGCAGGCGGAGGGACTCGACGTGGCTCTCATCCTCAAGGACTTGCGGCTGGACGCCAATCTCTCGGAATCCAAACGTCTCGCCTGCTACGTCCAAACCGAGCTTGCGCGGGCGACCTCCCGAATGCTCTTGATCCCCGGTGGCAGGCAGCTGCAACCGATCGATTACGAATCCCAGAGCCGCGGCGTCAAACAGGCGCTTTTTCACGTCCTGCTCGGGGCTGATATGCCTGGTATCCTGATCGAAGCAGGATTCCTCGACCACCCACGCGACCGGGACTTTGTCCTCGCACCCGCAGGCAGAATCTCGATGGGCCGGGCAATCGCGCAAGCCGTCGAACGATTCCGCAAACTCAAGGGCACGGAGCAAGCGAGAAACGACACCGCTGCATGCCGTGTGCGCTAGTTCTTGCGATATACCGCAACCGCCGTGCCGGGCTCCCGCTTGAACTCCTGCGTGATGCCGAGCACGGTCTCGGCTCCGCCCAGCATCAGCCGCCCGTCCATGGTCAAGGCTCCTGCGAGCCTGCTCAGGATCTTCCGCTTGTCGTCCAGGCCGAAGTAAATCAGGACGTTCCGACAGAGAATGAGATCAAAGGTACCGAGTTCGGCGGGAGAATCCGTCAGATTCCGGATTTTGAAACTCACCCGCTTGCGAAGCTCGTCCTTGAACTGCCAGCTCCCGTCGGGAAGCGGACGGAACCAACGAGCCTTGAGCGCATCCGGGAGACCGCGGGCCACTTCAAAGGTGGAATAGATTCCCGCTTCGGCCCGCCGGAGGGTGGCACGTGAGATATCAGTCGCGATGATTTCGATCTTCCAGTCCTTGAAACTCCCAAGCTCGCGGTTGCCGCCGATCATCTCCTCAAGCAGCATCACCAGCGAATAAGGCTCCTGTCCGGTCGCGCAAGCAGCGGACCAGATCCGGAGGGTCCGCCGGGCCTTGCGGGCCTTGAGAAGCTCCGGCAGAAGACTCCGCTTGAGGTATTCAAACGGCTCCTTGTCCCGGAAAAAGAGCGTCTCGTGGGTCGTCATTGCATCGATGACATCCTCGACAAGCGGGTGACCGGGCTCCCTCTTGAGAAGGTCGATCAGGGCGGAGACCCCGCCCAGCTTCTCCCGTGTGGCGATCGGGCCGAGCCTGCTTTCCACCAGGTAGCGCTTGTCCTCACCGAGATCCATTCCGATCCTGCGATGCAGGAAATCCGCCAGAAACACCAGATCCAGCTTCTGCGCGCTCTTGGCGGATGCCGCCGGAAGCCGCTTCACCGATGAATTGATATTAGAATCGCGTAAACCCATGATCCATCACCTCGTTGATATCATTATCGTCATTTTTCCGACGCAGGCCCGTGAACAAGCTGTGAATTCGTCCCGGCGGCAAGAAGCCAGCGTGTCGCGCGCGACACGAGCTCGGGTATGGGAAGCACTTCGCGGGCCAGCCCGGCCCGGGCTACGGCACCCGGCATCCCCCAGACGACACTCGAGGCCTCGTCCTGGACATAAATCGCGCCGCCCTTATCAGATATCACCTGGGCGCCCCGCCGGCCGTCTTCACCCATACCGGTGAGAACCACGGCAAAAACCCTGCTGCCCAAAGTCTCGGCGGCCGAGCGGAAAAGAGGATCCACGGCAGGTCTGCACCAATTTTCGGCCGGGTTCTGATTGAGGCTCACCTTGAGGCCGCCGTCCGAGCGCTTGAGCTCCATGTGATAGTCCCCGGGCGCCAGCAGCACCTGACCGGCCTGAAGGACATCACCATCTTTGGCCTCGCGGCACTCATGCCCGGTCGTCTCGCGGATGCTCGCCGCAAGCAAGGTCGTGAACTTGGGCGGCATGTGCTGCACGATCAGGACGGGCACAGGAACGGGCTTGGGAAGAAGCGAGAAAAACTTCTGAAGCGCCTGCGGCCCGCCGGTACTGCATCCCACCAGCAGAACCCCACCCGCAGGGGAGGCGCCCGAGGGAGGCTGCGACCGCGGAGTCGGAGTGGCGGCCGTCGGGGACCGCACCACCATCACCGACTGCTTCTCCGGGTCGGGTCTCGGTCGATATTGTATCACTTTCGCCACGAGTTCCTTTGCCACCTGTTCGAGCTGTCCGCCCGGCGAAAGCGAGCTCGGCTTTGAAATGAAATCGACGGCGCCCAGCATGAGTGCCTGAACGGCATTTCTGGAGCCTGCCGGTGAATGTGCGCTTGCGATGATGACTTTTGCCCGGGGACGCAATTCCAGAATTTTCGGAAGCGCTTCGATTCCGTCCATCTCCGGCATTTCGATATCAAGCAGGACCACATCGGGCTGATTGGAGGGGGAAGTTGCCAGCCAATCCAGGAAAGCACGCGCCCGGGAAAAGCTCGTCAGAATACGGATTCCGGGGGACCGCTCCAGAGCCCGGGTCCACATGCCGCGGGAAACCGCCGAGTCGTCAATCACGACCACCCGGACGGGGAGCTCGGATTCACTCCGCTCCCTGACATGACTCCCACTGGAGATACCACCGGACTGCGCCGGCAAAGGTGATGTGCTCAAGGATCCTCCCCGTCGTTCTGAATATCAATTCCGCCAGAGCATGCTGAACATCAAAGCAAAGCCAATCGTCCGGAAGATATAGGCAACCCATCCCGCTCTCCGGTGATTCAGGGCCCGCGCCCGCGCACCCTGATAGCGTTTCCACCCCAGCCAGACCACCGGTCCGTAGAGCAATACGGCTCCCAGCGAAAAAGCAATATGCAGCTGTTGAAGAGGTCCAAGCGAGAAGGAGGCCGCAGTCTGCACGGCCCCCCGCTGCACTTGCAGCACCAGCACCAGCAGCAGATCGAGTCCGATGCCGGAGAGCATCCAGAATCGGTGCGACTTTCCGGGCATCTCGAGCAGGACCCCGCCGGTCACCATGAGCCAGGCAAGTGACGCAAGGCCCATGGCAGGCGTCGTCAACAAGCCGATCCCGGCGGCAAAGAGGGCGGCCGACCCACCCCAGACTGCGGGATGGGTCGAACCTCGGGGAAGAACGGCCTGAGTGGTTTCAAGTCGGAGCTGATTTTCCATGGGGAACCTCGATGTTTTACGTGAAAAACTCCGATCAAAATGCCCGGATCTTCTGAAGGAAGCTTTCCACCTGCTCCTTGAGCTTCTCGGCCTCCTGCGAAAGCTGCAGGGAGGCTTCTGATATTCCGGCTGCAGTCCGACCGGAGTCGGAAGCCACGCGCGAAACGTTCACGATATTGTCGTTCACTTCACTCGTGCCTTTCGAGGCTTCGACCGCCGCTCTGGAAATCTCGGAAGTCGCCGCGTTCTGCTCTTCGATCGCGCCTGCAATTGTCGTTGAGATCTCATTGAGCTTGGTGATCACCTCGCCGATCGAAGAAATCGATCGCACTGCGTTCTCGGTCTCCTTCTGAACGCTTCCGATTTTCTGACTGATCTCCTCGGTGGCGCGTGCCGTCTGGCGAGCGAGTTCTTTGACTTCGTTGGCCACCACCGCAAAACCTTTGCCGGCTTCCCCTGCACGAGCGGCTTCGATGGTCGCGTTGAGCGCAAGCAAGTTGGTTTGCTGTGCGATGGAAGTGATCACTTTCACCACCTGTCCGATCTCCTGACTGGACTGCCCGAGCGAACTCATGGTCTGACTCGCGCTCTCGGCACTCTTGACCGCCATCTGAGAGATATGAGCTGCTTCCTGGACACGCGCGGCGACTTCGCGGATCGTAGCCGTCATTTCTTCGGCGGAACCCGCAACGGACTGCACACTGCGAGTCGCTTCCTGCGAAGCTGCCGCCACCGTCTGGGACTGGCGCGAGGTTTCTTCCGCGGCAGCCGCCATCGTCTGGGAGCTTGCCTGCAGTTCGCTTGCGCTGCTGCCCACGATCTCGACCACGCTCAAGACATCGCGTTCGAAGTCGTTGGCGAGTTTGACCCGGTCCGAGACCACCTGCCAAGTGGTCATCATTCCGACAAATTCGCCTTGTTTATTGGTGATGGCGGTGGTGAGCAGATCAAGCGTCTCGGGTCCCAGTGCGATCTTGGCGCGATGAGGCAGGAGCCGCGGGTCCGAGAGCAGCCTGCGCTGGTGCGCCGGGTTCTTATGGAAGACATCGATCTTCTGCCCGACCATGCGATCCGCGGGCACAGGGAGCAAGTGCTCGAGCGATCGGAAAACCTTCATGGCAGCCGGATTGATATAAATAAGATTGAACTCGCGATCCGCAAACATGACGTTGATCGGAATCTGCTCCATCATGTTGCTCATGCGTTCCATGGACTCGAGCTCTTCGCCATTGAATGCGGTCTTGACTCCCGGCTTCTTCACGCCTGCAGCCTTGACCACCTTGGACACCCCAGCCTTCTTTTCGTTCGTTCTCATAGTGCATTGCTCCCTTGCCGACTCAAATCGGCTCCCAGTTCCAATACCGACGTCACATCCACCACCAGCACGAGCCCCTCCTCGAGCCGGCAAACTCCTCCGCAAACCTTCTGCAATCGCTCGGGTAGATTCCCGGGCGTGCCTTCGAAACGACCGGATGGCACCGACAGCACATCGCCCACCGAGTCGACCACCAGACTGAAAAGCTCGCCTCGATCCGAGACCACGATATTCATGGGCGACTCCCGCCCGTCCGAATCTGATATATGCAAACGCGACCTGAGATCGATCGCCGTCACGATCTGACCCCGCAGATTGAGCAGGCCCGCCAATGCCGGATCCGCACGCGGAATCCGAGTGAGCGGTTGGGCAGGCACCACCTCCTGCACACCCGATACGGGGATTCCGAAAATCTGGGTTCCCAGCCGAAAGGATACGAGCTCGAGCCCGTCTTTGCCTTGCGTCGATTCACGCGTTGTCATTCAAAGCACCTCCTGCAGGGACGAAACCCCGCGCTCCGATTCGAAGTTCGCTCCGAGCGCGCGCCCTCTCGAAAGGTAGTATTCGACATCGATCACTTCGGTCGCGCGCCCTTGCACGATCATGGAGCCCGCCACTCCGGACTTGCCGCGCAGCGATGACTCCTTGCGGGCGAGATTCGGCGCATCGATGATATCGATGATCTCCGACACCAGGAGGCCCACATTCACTTGTGCGCCTTCGTGCTTTCCGTTGAAAACAATCACGCCAATCTTGCCATCCGGCTTGAAGCGCAGGTCGGACACCGGCCCCCCATCGGGACGCATCACCGGCAGGAGTGAGCCGCGGTATTGCAGGACAAAGCCATCCTCAACCCGTTCGATTTTCTCCGGATCCACTTCCTCGAGGCGTGCCACTTGCCCGAGCGCCACTGCCAATGGAGCTGTTTTTGCTGACTCGCGAACATCACTCGAGAAGACCAAGAGACGTGTCATTTCAGCCCCTCGCCCCTCGGAATCGTCGGAAGCATGGGACGACAGTTCGACCTGCCTTGATTTTTCAGTCGATGCCGACTTGCCACTGCTCAGGGCACCGGACTGCATGGCCACTCCGGAAACCTCCAAAATCATGATCACTCGACCATCGCCCAGGATCGTGCTGCCGGCATAAAGCGGGATCTCGCGCACGAGGCGACCCACGGGCTTGACGACGATTTCCTGGGTGTCGAAAATTTCGTCCACGCGCATCCCGACCCGCGCCTCGCCCACTTGCACGACGATCACGAAACCTTCGTCGCAGACTTCGCGTTTCTCACCGCTCAGAATCTCGGAGAGCTCCACCAGAGGCAGCAACCGATCGCGCAAGCGGAGCACCTGCGTGCCTTGGAGTTTTTCAACGCGATCCCGGCCCTCGCTCGTCATCCGGACCAGCTCGACCACTGCGAGCTGAGGGATCGCATAGGTTTCTTGAACCGCGCCGAGTTTGGCCCCCACGATCAACGCGGGTACGATCGCAAGTGTGAGCGGAATCCGGATGCGGATGGTGGTACCCACTCCGAGTTCGCTTTTGAGTTCGACCGAGCCCCCGACCTTTTCGATATTGGTGCGCACGACGTCGAGCCCGACACCGCGGCCCGAGATCTCGGTCACTTTCTTGGCTGTCGAGAATCCGGGCTCAAAAACCAGATTCAAGATATCTCCGTCGGAGAGACGGGTCGCCTGCTCCTGGGATATCAGCCCCTTTTCAACGCCTTTGCGGCGGACCGCTTCCACGTCCATGCCGCGGCCATCATCGGAGACTTCGATATGGATCCGGCCCCCCTCTTGGAAAGCGCGCAGAGTGATCGTCCCGCGGGTTGGCTTGCCCATTTCCTGACGGTCCTGCGGACTCTCCAATCCATGGTCGGCCGCATTGCGCACGCAATGAGTGAGCGGATCCTGGATTGCCTGCAGGATCTGCCGGTCGATTTCGGTCTCCGCTCCCTGCATGACGAGATCGATCTCCTTGCCGACCGTGCCCTGCAGGTCGCGCACGATCCTGGGCAGTTTGGACCAGGCGTTTCCGATCGGCTGCATGCGCGTGCGCATCACGGCTTCCTGCAGACCGCTCGTGACGCGATTGAGCTGTTGCACTAGTGATATAAAAGGAGAGGTTTCGGCGCTTGCCACGAGTTGCAAAAGCTGATTGCGGGAGAGCACCAGCTCGCCGACCAGGTTCATGAGGCGGTCCAAAATATCGACCCCGACTCGCAGACTCTGATCCATGAGCGAAAGCTGATTGCTCGTGGAGGCTTGCGCAACCGGCGCCACGGGCGCTGGTGCTTCGGAGGCTGAGGGCTTACTTTTCGGCTGAACAGGCGCTACCGGCGACTCCACCGGCACCCGCACCGGCGTGGAGGAGTGCGAGCTGCCACCGCCGGCAAGCTCGAGCACATCCTTGAGCGATATAATAATCGAATCATCCTCGCGACCATTGCCGGCAGGCTCGCTCTTGAGCTGCTCGATTGCAGCGATCAGCTCTTTCAACCGATCCACTGCGGAGAGAATTGGAGCCACGGTCGCTTGCGCCACGGGCAACCTGCCATCGCGCATGGCGACCAGCACGTCTTCGGACACATGGGCCAGGCGCTCCATCCGCGAGAAACTGAAGATCCCGCAGGCGCCCTTGAGCGAGTGGAAGACGCGAAGAATCACATTGAGGTTTTCGGCGTCCGAGGGATTTCCCTCGTAAGCGACGATGCGCTCATCGAGCGTGGCAAGACCTTCGCCGCATTCCACTAGAAACTCCCCGAGCAGATCATCCATGGCGCAGTCCCCTCCCGTTGACAGAATCCGTTTCAAACACTGTCATTGATGTTAACGGCGGAGGGCCCTTGAATATCAATGCATGAGGCCTGAAGAAGATATGAAGTTGACGGTCCGAGTGCGGGGCCTCGGCAGAATCGGAGCGTACCTCACGCGAATCGGCGGGCTCCTGGGTTGCGAGGCACGAGCTGTGTCCGAGAGTACCTCGCTTCACAATCTTGGATCCTCCGGTCCGCGGCCACGCCTTTGCTCACATGCCGGCAGAATGCAGGTCGCAATGCCGGCATGTACTCGTGCCCTCTCAAGACCGCCGCGTCCTCCTTTTTCCTTGCTCAGAACGGTGGTCTTGACCACGCTCCGAAAAGCGCGTAATATTTCGGAGTATGCTCCGACGACTAGTTAAACCATTAATATCAAACAGTTTCTTCTTGTTCGGGGCGCGGGGAACCGGCAAGTCCACGTGGGTCGAGCAACAATTCCTGAGCCATTCCTCGGCGCTTCGGATCGACTTGCTCCATGCCGACGAAGAAGAAAGATTCTCGCGAAACCCCGCACTTCTGGAAGCCATCCTTCGCGAGCAGCAAGTCAAGCCGGAGTGGGTCTTCATCGATGAAGTTCAAAAGATCCCCAAACTGCTGGATCAAGTGCATCGACTGATCGAGCGGGAAAAACAGAAATTCATTCTCTCGGGCTCGAGCGCTCGCAAACTCAAGCGGGACGGTGCGAACCTTCTGGCCGGCCGGGCATTTATATATCACCTCCATCCATTCACGGCGCAAGAACTGGGAGCGAGATGGAATCTGGACCGAGCCTTGAATCATGGCACGCTCCCCCAAGCCTGGTTGTCCGACTCACCGGAGGCCTGCCGCTCTTACCTCAGGAGTTATGTGCAAACCTACCTCAGAGAGGAGGTGATGATCGAACAACTCGTGCGACGTCTGGATCCTTTCCGAGCCTTTCTCGAAATCTCGGCCCAAATGAACGGGAAGGTGCTGAACTTCTCGCGCATCGCACGCGAGGTGGGCGTCTCGGACAAGACGATCCTGGGATATTACCAGATCCTCGAGGACACGCTCCTGGGATTCTCACTCCCCGCTTTCCATCGCTCGATCCGGAAGTCGCAGGCGCAGCATTCGAAATTCTACTGGTTCGACACCGGCGTGAAGCGCCAACTCGATCGGACCATCGAAAGCCAGCTCGTCCCCTCCACTGCGGCCTACGGCGAAGCGTTTGAACACCTCGTGATTCTCGAGATCATCCGCCGCGCCGAGTACGCGGGCAAGGACTGGACCTATTCGTTTTTCAGAACCAAGGAAGGAAACGAGATCGATCTGGTGATCAGTCCCAACCGAAAGCAAGAGGTCTTGGTCGAGATCAAATCCACCACACGAGTGGATCCCACCGAGGTAAGACTGCTGGATCGGCTCAGTGAATCCTTCAACCCACTCGGTATATACTACCTCTCCCAAGATCCCCACCCTCAACGCATCGGCCAAGTGAGCTGCCTGCCGTGGGAACAGGGACTCGAGCAAATCTTGAAGTAAGGCAACTCGCAGACTCTGCCGCTCGCTCAGAGGTCGCCGCCCATTGACTCGAGACGCATTCCTCCCGTCGATCATCTTTCGAGTTCTCAGGACCAACAAGCTCTGAGAAACTGAGTCAATCAATCGATCGTTCTCAAGGCCGGGACCAACACGACTCACGGGAAAGGAATCCCCATGCTGCGTCAAATCACCATCACCTCTGTACTCTGGCTCCTTGCGCTGCCGCTCCATGCGCAAGAGATCCGTTTGGATTCTCCCGGCGGTACCATGGAAGGACTGCCCGTCTACAGCCAGATCGGCGGCACCTGCTATGCCTACTCGGCGGCACTCGCAATCGATGCATATCGCAATTCGCATTCGCGCCTCGACCAGGACGAGCTCACCAATCCCTTCGAGCTCGCGCTCGGCAACGGTCAGTTGGAGTACGGACAGGTCCGACTCTCTCCCACCGTGGGGGGGGGCATGTTCTGCCCGGTGGTGAGCTATGCCAAGCGCGCCGGCATCTGCACCCGGGGAGTGTTTCCGACGGTCAACGACCAGGGCGAAAACCTGCGTTACGTCATCAAGGACATCACTCAATATCACACCGACTACTCGGCACTCTCCTGCAAGGACAAGGATGGCGCTGCTGGAGATATCATCCTCGAAAAGGTCCGGACGCGACTCGGGGACTTTGAAATGCCGGAGGACAAGATCCCGGATCAGGAGGACCTGCGCAGCGCCGCCAAAAAGAACCTCCGCAACTACCAAAGGCTCGTGCTCTCGGACCCGTGGTGCGAGGGCGCACGCGAGAAGGTGGAGCTCCCCTGCGGTTGTCATCAGGAAGCAAGCTTCCTTGAACCCGTCTCCAGCATCATTCGCAAGATCGAGGAGCGGATCGCCTCCTCCGAGTCTCAACCCGTGTCGATCGCCTTCTGCTCCGAACTTCTGGACCAAGGCAAAGGATACCGCGGCTTCAGTCACGACTTTTTTGATTTCAAGTTCCCCAAGCTCGACGAATGCGGGGGGCATGTCGTTTTGATATCAGGAAAAAGACCGCATCCGATTTCGGGCCGCCTTGAATTCCTGATCCACAATTCCTGGGGTGGATCCTGTTCTCGCTACTCCCCGGATTGGGAGTGCGAGGGCGGCCGGATCTGGGTGGACGCCGAGGAGCTCGCCGAAAACACCTATGGCCTCATGTGGCTCGGCGCCAAGTAGCGGGACCTCACGGCTTCTTGACCCGCTTGGGCCGCTTGCGCTCCGGATGCAGGAGCTTGCAGATCCGGCACTTGGTCCCATCACACCCGCGTGCCGTGCAGTACTCCCGGCCGTAGAGAATGATCTGAATGTGGCGCTTATTCCAAGTATTTTCTGGAAACACCGCTTTGAGATCACGTTCCGTCTGCGCGACGTTTTTTCCATTCGAAAGCTCCCAGCGCTGCGCCAGCCGGTGGATATGAGTGTCGACCGGAAACGCGGGAATCCCGAAAGCCTGCGCCATCACGACGGACGCTGTCTTGTGTCCGACGCCGGGGAGCGACTCGAGGTCCTCGAAGGTGCGGGGCACTTGCCCCTGATATCGGTTGACCAGGATCTCGGACATTTTCTGAAGAGCGCGCGCCTTCTGCGGCGCAAGCCCGCAGGTCTGGATGAGCTTTTGAATCTCGGGCACTTCAAGCCGTGCCATCTGCCCGGGCGTCGAGGCGCGCGCGAAAAGCGCGGGCGTCACCAGGTTGACCCGCTTGTCGGTCGTCTGCGCGGACAAGAGCACGGCCACCAACAGCGTGTAGGGATCCGAATGATCGAGCGGCACCCCGGGCTCGGGATAAAGCTCATCGAGGATAGGCCCAACGGTATCAGCCCGCGCACGGCGGGCCGCCTCACTTCGACCCGCGCTCACTGGGCACTCCGGCCGCAATCAACTCGTTGCGACGAGCGATCACCATTTCCACAATCCGGTCCGAATTCCGGGATGCCGCTTTGAGAAGCCCCAGAAGCTCGGGCGGGAGGAGCGACTTTTCCTCGCACTCTTCGAGCACGCCGGAAAGATTGAGTTGGAGGGCCGAGATGGGGCTTGAGATATCATGCAGAAAAGTCCGCTCACCGCGCAGTGGCGTGGATGCATTCATTTGGGTTGCTCCTTGTGGTTGGCAAGTCCAAGCCCCGCAGCTTCGGACCATTTCTTGAGAAAACTGACGAGTTCGCGGACATCTTTGAGCCGCGGGAACTGATCGCGACAAGCCAGCACGAGCTTGCGCCCCACCTCGCGCCCCTCAAGCTCACGGTAGGTCAGCATGCCGTCTCGTCCCGTTTTTTTGAGGGGAACCGCAAGGCGCGGCATGAGCGTGTAGCCCGCGCCTGCCGCCACCAGATACCTCACCGTCTCGAGACTTACCGCGTGGTATTGCCGCACCTTCCCGCGGTGGCTCACCGGGCAGAGCTCGATCACTTGGTCCCGCAGGCAGTGCCCGTCCTCGAGCAGCACCATATCATCGGTCCGGAGATCGGAGGCCCGCACGGCGGTCTTGGATGCGAGCGGATGGTCCTGCGGGAGCGCGAGCCAGAACGACTCGAACGCAAAAGGGTACAAGTGCAGGCCCTTGGATGAAAAAGTCTGAGCCGCGAGGATGAGATCCAACTCACCGTCCCGAAGCTCTTCGAGCAACTGCTCGGTCAGCCCTTCGCGCAGCACAAGCTGCAGATCCGGATACGCTTTTCTGAGAGGCGCCAAAAACTTGGGAACCCAATAGGGCCCCACCGACGCGATCACCCCGAACCTGAGCTTGCCGGTCAAGAGCGCCCGACTGGGCGAAGCCACGTCTTCAAGCTTGCTTGCTTCTTCGAGCACTCGGAGCGCTTGCTCGGCCACACGGGAGCCCACTTCGGTCAGAGCCACTTTGCGGTTGGTACGCTCAAAAAGCGGCACCCCGAGGAGCTCTTCTATTTTTTTGACCTGGGCACTCAGAGCCGGCTGGCTCACGTGGCAGGCCTCGGCCGCCTGTCCGAAATGACGCAGCTGCGCGAGGGTGACGATGTATTGCAAATCCCTCAGGGATAACGAGGACCAGGCTTTTGAGGTGGGAAGCTTCATAAGGATTGCCTATCAAAATAATCAGAATCATCGATTGGAGCAACAGGCAGTTTTGAGGCAGAGTGGAGTCATAGTCAGACACAAAAAGGAGATAAGACTATGGCAACCACACTGATCAACACGACGATTCCGGATTTCTCGGTGCAAGCGTTCCACAACGGCGAATTCAAGACCGTGACCAAAAAAGACCTCATGGGAAAATGGTCCGTGTTCTTTTTCTATCCCGCCGACTTCACCTTTGTCTGCCCGACCGAACTCGGCGACATGGCCAACAAGCACGAAGAATTCAAGAAATTGGGCGCTGAAATCTACGGCATCAGCACCGACACGCACTTCACCCACAAGGCTTGGGCGGATGCTTCCGAGACCATCAAAAAAGTGAAATATCCGATGCTCGCCGACCCGACCGGCTTCCTGACCCGCGCTTTTGGCGTGCACATCGAAGAAGCAGGCCTCGCCTACCGCGGCACTTTCATCATCAACCCGGAAGGTCAGATCAAAGTCGCTGAAATCAACGACAATGGCATCGGCCGCAACGCCGACGAAATCTTCCGCAAGCTTCAGGCTGCGCAATTCGTCGCAACCCACCCGAGCGAAGTCTGCCCCGCCAAGTGGCGTCCAGGCGAGCAGACCCTCAAGCCCGGCATCAACCTCGTCGGCAAGATCTGATATCAGATCCGGACCGCGAGACGTATCCCCAGGGGCCCGAGGGCGCGCAAGCGCACGGGCCCTTTTTTTCAGACCATCCCCCGCAGGAGGAAGCCATGCTCGACACCGAACTCAAAGCCCAGCTCCAAAGACTCTTTTCGGAACTCCAATCCGAACTCACCCTGTCGGTGCATGCATCCTCCCACGCGGACCGCTCGCAACTCCGGGAGCTCTTGGAAGCAGTCGCGTCGACCAGCTCCAAGATCCAAGTGCGTGACTCCTCCCTCTCCTCCCCGATCCCGGTCACGGACCTGCTCCGCGACGGAAAGCCCACGCACATCCGTTTCAGCGGCATCCCCACGGGACACGAGTTCAGCTCGCTTGTGCTTGCGCTTTTCAATGCCGATGGCAAAGGCAAACTGCCCGAAGCCCGCATGCGGGAGCGGATCTGCGAGATCCGTGGCCCCGTGCGCCTTAAAACTTATATCTCACTCACCTGCGAGAACTGCCCGGATGTCGTGCAGAGCCTCAATCAACTGGCGTTGATCCATCCGGACTTTGAACACGAGATGATCGATGGCGCCTATGCGCAGGCCGATATCGATCGGCTGGGCATCCAAGGAGTCCCAAGCCTGATCGCGCTCATCGACGGCAAGGAAAAGCTCATCCACTCCGGAAGGATCGGATTTCTGGATCTGGTCGCCAAACTCGAGGGCGTCTACGGCAAGCAGGAAACTGTGAAAAAAAGCGAACCCGAGAACTTGGGAGAGTTTGATGTGGCCGTGGTCGGAGGCGGCCCCGCTGGTATATCGGCGGCCATCTACAGTGTGCGCAAAGGACTCAAAACCGCGCTCATCGTCGACAAGATCGGAGGGCAGGTCCGCGAAACGCAAGGAATCGAAAACCTGATCTCGGTCCCCTACACCGAAGGACCCGAGCTTTCGCAAAAGCTGTTCGAGCACCTTTCAAAATACCCGGTCCGCGTGCTGGAAAACCAGCGTGCTTCGCGCATCGCAACCGAGCGCAACGAGCAGGGCCGCGAGATCACGCTTGAGAGCGGGGACTTCCTGCGCGCGCGCTCGACGATCATTGCAACCGGTGCTCAGTGGCGAAAACTCGGTGTCCCGGGCGAACAAGAGTATATCGGCCGCGGTGTGGCTTTCTGCCCGCATTGCGATGGCCCGTACTACCAAGGCAAAAAAGTGGCCGTGATCGGAGGCGGCAACTCCGGCGTCGAGGCGGCAATCGATCTGGCAGGCATCGTGCGCGAGGTCGTGTTGATTGAATTCAACCCCGCTCTCAAAGCCGATCAAATCCTGGTCGACCGCTTGAAGGCGCTCCCCAATGTCTCGATCCTCACGAACGGACGGACGCTTGAAATCACGGGCAACGGCCAAAAGGTCCTGGGACTCAGGCTCGAGGATCGTGCGTCGAGTGATATTAAATCAATCGAGCTCGACGGTGTCTTTGTCCAGATCGGATTGATCCCCAATTCAAGCTTCCTCAAGGGGACGCTGAACGTCAGCCAGTTTGGCGAGATCGAGGTCGATGAAAAGGGGCGCACTTCGCTGCCGGGAGTCTATGCGGCAGGCGATGTGACGACGACCCCCTACAAGCAGATTGTGATCTCGATGGGCGAAGGCGCCAAAGCCGCCCTCGCAGCCTTTGAGGACCGCATGGTCGGGCGGTGACTAAAGATCAACTCTTGACTGAC
>Ga0172372_10006292_pt1 | contig 16207 bp, 19 predicted proteins | sample LakKiv5m_2_FD_114544 | JGI IMG/M metagenome (GOLD analysis project Ga0172372, IMG submission 114544) | Freshwater microbial communities from Kabuno Bay, South-Kivu, Congo - kab_092012_9.5m | ecosystem: Environmental > Aquatic > Freshwater > Lake | place: Democratic Republic of the Congo...
CGTGGTGCTGTTCGACGAGGTCGAGAAGGCCCACCCGGACATCTTCAACTCGCTGCTGCAGATCCTGGAGGAAGGTCGCCTGACCGACTCCCAGGGCCGGGCCGTGGACTTCAAGAACACCGTCATCATCATGACGACCAACCTCGGCACGCGCGACATCGCCAAGGGCGTCAACCTGGGCTTCAGCCAGGCCGACGACGTCCAGGGCTCGTACGACCGGATGAAGGCCAAGGTGTCGGAGGAGCTCAAGCAGCACTTCCGTCCCGAGTTCCTCAACCGTGTCGACGAGATCGTGGTGTTCCCGCCGCTGTCGCAGGAGCAGATCATCGCGATGGTCGACCTGATGATCGGTTCGCTCGAGAAGCGTCTGGCCGACAAGGACATGGGTATCGAGCTGACGCCGGCGGCCAAGGACCTCCTGGCCAAGCGTGGCTTCGACCCCGTGCTCGGTGCGCGTCCGCTGCGACGCACGGTGCAGCGCGAGATCGAGGACACGATGGCCGAGAAGCTCCTGTTCGGCGAGCTGCGCGCGGGCCAGATCGTGTTCGTGGACGTCGAGGGCGAGGGCCCGTCGGCCACCTTCACGTTCACCGGCACGTCGAAGGCCGACCTGGAGCTGACCGAGGGCGAGGAGCCCCTGGCGGTCGAGGCCGGCACGTCCGACAACTGAACCGCTGACACGAGGCCCCGCACCCGCGATCGGGTGCGGGGCCTCGTCGTGTCCTGGTGCGGCTACGTGCCGGTGCCGCCAGGTGCTTCCATCTGAAACTAATTGTTCACACGACCGCACCGGTGGCGGAACATCGCCTGCCTAGCGTGCGGGTCACAGCCCTGAAGGGCGCGACCCGACGTGAGGAATGGACGATGCACGTACCTGAGGGATATCTCTCGACGCCGGTCACGGCAGCGACGGCGGTCGCCGCGGTGGCCGGACTCGCGTGGGCGGTGCGTCGCTCGCGCACGCAGCCGCAGGAGACCGAAGGTGTGCCCCTCGTCGGACTCGTCGCCGCCTTCGTGTTCGCGACCCAGATGGTCAACTTCGGCGTCGGCAGCGGCACGAGCGGCCATCTGATGGGTGGCGCTCTCGCCGCGGTGCTGCTCGGCCCGGCGCTCGCGGTCGTGTGCATGGCCGGGGTGCTCGGGGTGCAGGCCGTGATGTTCGCCGACGGCGGGATTGCGGCGCTGGGCACCAACATCACGCTGATGGGGCTGGTCGGGGTCGCTGTCGGCTGGGGGGTGACCTGCGTGGTGCGCGACCGCCTGCCGGCCACCGCCGGGGGGATCTCCGTCGCGTCGGCGGTCGGTGCGCTGGCCTCGGTGCCCGCCTCGGCACTCGTGTTCACGGGGCTCTACGCGCTCGGGGGTCACCACGACGTCCCGCTGCTGGAGCTGGCGGGGGACATGGTCTGGACCCACCTCCTGATCGGGCTGGGCGAGGCCGTCATCACCGCGGTGGTGGTGCTCGCGGTCTCGTCGAGCCGCCCCGACCTGGTGGTCGCACTCCGCCGCACGCCCGTGGTGGCCGCATGAGCCGCGCGGGAAGGAGCCGGCTCGGTTTCGTCGCGGCCTCGCTCCTGGTCTCCCTGCTCGTCGCCGGGGTCCTGAGCGGCTTCGCGTCGCCGCACCCCGACGGCCTCGAGAGCGTCGCCGCCGCACAGGGCTTCCTCGACGATGCGCGATCGAGCCTCACCGCGGCCTCGCCGCTGGCCGACTACGCGGTGGCCGGCATCGGCCATGCCCGGCTCTCGGGCGCGCTGGCCGGGATCGTCGGCTGCCTGCTGACCTTCGCGCTCGTGACGTGCCTCACGCGCTCCAGGGCCCAGGACACACGAAATTAATACCAAGTGGAAGTAATTCGACATCTGGCGTTCCTAGATTCCTGGACACCGCGCGGCGCCCCCGTGCCACGCACCGCCCCCTCCGAAAGGCAGAACCCGACGTGAACCCTCGCACCCAGCTCCTGGCCACCGTGGCCGCGACAGCCGTCGCCGCCACGGTCCTCGCGGCGTGCGGCACCAAGTCCGAGGACGGCTCCGCGGCCGCCTCCAGCTGTGTCGACACCTCCGGGGACTCCATCAAGCTCGGCTTCCTCAACTCCCTCTCGGGCACCATGGCCATCAGTGAGGTCACGGTCTCCAACGCCCTCACGATGGCCGCCGAGGAGATCAACGCCGACGGCGGCATCCTCGGCAAGCAGATCGAGATCGTCCAGGAGGACGGCGCCTCGCAGCCGGACACCTTCGCCGAGAAGGCCGAGAAGCTCATCAACTCCGACTGCGTCGCCGCGGTCTTCGGCGGATGGACGTCGTCGTCGCGCAAGGCGATGCTGCCGGTCTTCGAGAGCCTCGACAGCCTGCTGTTCTACCCCGTGCAGTACGAGGGTCTCGAGGCCTCGGACAACATCTTCTACACCGGCGCCACGACCAACCAGCAGATCCTGCCCGGACTGGAGTACCTCAAGGACGAGGTCGGCATCACCTCGCTGTTCCTGGTCGGCTCCGACTACGTCTTCCCGCGCACCGCCAACGACGAGATCAAGCAGTGGGCCGAGGCCAACGACGTCGAGATCGTCGGCGAGGAGTACCAGCAGCTCGGAGAGTCCGAGTGGGGTCCGGCGATCGAGAAGATCGCGTCGGCCCAGCCCGACGCCGTGTTCAACACGATCAACGGCGACTCCAACGTCGCCTTCTTCAACGCCTACTTCGCCAAGGGTCTCAAGGAGACCCCGGTCGTCTCGGTCTCGATCGCCGAGGAGGAGGTCGCCGCGATGGGTCCGGAGCTCCTGGAGGGCCAGCTGACGGCCTGGAACTACTACCAGACGATCGACACCCCGGTGAACGCCGCGTTCGTCTCCGCCTACAAGGCCAAGTACGGCCAGGACAAGCCGACGTCGGACCCCATGGAGGCGGCGTACACCTCGCTGTACCTGTACAAGGAGATGGTCGAGAAGGCCGAGTCGTTCGACGTGGCCGACATCCAGGACGCTGCCGACGGCGTGACGTTCGAGGCGCCCGAGGGTCTCGTGACCGTGGACGGCGACAACCACCACATCACCAAGACCGGTCGCATCGGCGTGATCGGCGCGGACGGACTCATCACGACGGTGTGGGAGTCCGAGGAGCCGATCGTGCCCGACCCGTTCCTCGAGGGCTACGACTGGTACTCCGCCGGGTCCTGACCCGCCCAGCGGTGGCCGTCCTCTCCGTGCCTGGGGAGAGGGCGGCCACCCCGCCTCGACGGCGACCGTTGCCCCACCTTTTCCCTGCGCTAGGAGCCTGACGTGGACGTCTTCCTGTCCCAAGTCTTCACCGGCATCTCGATCGGCTCGGTCCTGCTGCTCGCCGCCCTCGGACTGATGCTGACCTTCGGCCAGATGGGCGTCATCAACATGGCCCACGGCGAGTTCATGATGGCGGGCGCCTACACCGCGTACATGGTGCAGCGCGGCATCCCCGACGAGGTCTCGCTGCTCGTCTCGATCCCCGTCGGGTTCGTCGTCGGCGGCCTGATGGGCCTGCTGCTCGAGGCGTTCGTGATCCGGTGGATGTACCACCGGCCGCTCGACACCCTGCTCGTGACCTTCGGTGTCGGGCTCGTCCTGCAGCAGCTGGCCCGCGACCTCTTCGGCGCCCCCGCCAAGCAGGTCCGCTCGCCGGACTGGTTGCACGGGCAGGTCGACGTGCTGGGGTACCAGTGGCCGGTCTCGCGCCTGTTCATCACGGCGATGGCGCTCCTCGCCGTCGCCGCGGTCGCCGCGACGATGAAGTACTCCTCCTGGGGGCGCCGCATCCGGGCGACGGTGCAGAACCGCGACCTTGCCGAGACCGTCGGCATCTCGACCCGCACGGCCGACCGGGTGACGTTCTTCCTCGGCTCGGGCCTGGCGGGCGTCGCCGGGGTGCTCGTGACCCTGGTCGGCTCGACCGGACCCAACCTCGGGACGTCGTACATCATCGACGTCTTCCTCGTCGTGGTCGCCGGCGGCATCGGACAGATCAAGGGCACCGTGATCGCGGCCTTCGGCCTCGGCATCCTCGACAGCTTCCTGTCCCACGCGACGAGCGGCAGCGTGTCCAAGGCGCTGATCTTCGTCCTCGTCGTGATCTTCCTCCAGGCGCGGCCCCAGGGGCTGTTCGCCGTTCGCACCAGGAGCCTCGTGTGACCTCGCTCAAGATCGCCCCGTCCACGTGGGGCACCGTCGCCGGCATCGCGGCACTGGCCGTGCTGCTCTTCGTCGTGGCCCCGGCGGCCCTCGACTCCTTCCGTCTCGGCCAGCTGGCCAAGTACCTGTGCTGGGCGATCGCTGCGGTCGGGATCGGCCTGGCCTGGGGTCGCGGCGGCATGCTCGTGCTGGGGCAGGGCCTCTACTTCGGCCTCGGGGCGTACGCGATGGCCTTCCACCTCAAGCTCGAGCAGGCCGGACCGGGCAACGCGCCGGACTTCATGCAGCTCTATGCGGGCGGGTCGGTGCCCGGCTGGTGGGAGCCGTTCCGCAGCGGTCCGTTCACGATCCTCGTCATCGCGCTGCTGCCCGCGGCCGTGGCTGCCGTGATCGGCTACGCCGTCCTGAAGCGGCGGGTCAAGGGCGCCTACTTCGCGATCCTGTCCCAGGCGCTTGCCGCGGCCTTCGCGATCCTGCTGATCGGACAGATCAAGGTCACGGGCGGCTCGAACGGTCTCAACAACTTCACGACCTTCTTCGGCTACAACCTGTACCTGCCCGAGAACAAGGTCATGGTCTACCAGATCACGGCCGCGATCCTGGTGCTCGCCGTCGTGCTCGTGGCGGTGCTCTACCGCAGCCGGTACGGCGAGCTGCTCGTCGCGGCGCGCGACGCCGAGGAGCGGGTGCGGTTCCTGGGCCACGACCCCGCGAACGTCAAGCTCGTCGCGTACGTCGTGGCGGCGTTCCTCGCGGGACTCGGCGGCGCGATGTTCGTGCCGGTCGTCGGCATCGTCACGCCGTCGAACGTCGACGCGGTCGCCTCGATCGCGCTCCTGGCGGGCGTCGCGCTCGGCGGACGCGCCTCGCTGTTCGGGCCCGTCATCGGCGCGATCGCGGTGGGTTTCGCCCAGAGCTCGCTGTCGGAGAACTTCCCCGGCACCTGGTCGTACTTCCAAGGCGGCCTGTTCATCGTCGTGATCCTGCTGCTGCCGGGCGGCCTCGCCTCCCTGTGGAGCCGGATGCGACGCACACCGCGTGCGTCGACGGCGCCCGCTCGGACCCAGGAGGTGCCGGCATGACGGGGATCGACGACGACGCGAAGGCCCCCGGGCGGCTCACGGTGCGCGGCCTGACGGTCGACTTCGACGGGTTCCGCGCGATCGACGGCGTCGACCTGATGCTGCTGCCGGGTCAGCTGCACTTCCTGATCGGCCCCAACGGCGCGGGCAAGACGACGCTCGTCGACGCCGTCACGGGTCTGGTCAAGGCCCAGGGCACCGCCACGTACGAGGGTCACGACCTGCTGGCGATGCGGTCGCACCGCATCGTGCGCCTCGGCGTGGGACGGACCTTCCAGACCGCGACCGTGTTCGAGGGCCTCTCGGTCCTGCAGAACCTCGACATCGCCGGCGGGGTCCACCGCCCCGCCTGGCGCATGGTCCTGCCGCGCGGCGACGTGCCGACGTACGTCGAGGAGGCGCTGGAGGCGATCGGGCTGGCCGACCTGCGTGACCGCCCGGCGGGCACCCTGGCCCACGGGCAGAAGCAGTGGCTCGAGATCGGGATGCTGCTGGTGCAGGGCGCCAAGGTCATGCTGCTCGACGAGCCCGTCGCCGGCATGAGCGCCGAGGAGCGCGAGGAGACCGGCGCGCTGCTGCGACGGATCGGCGCCGACCGCACGATCGTGGTGATCGAGCACGACATGGACTTCGTGCGCGACCACGCCGACTGGGTCACCGTGATGCACGGCGGCAAGGTCCTGACCGCCGGTTCGGTCGCGCAGGTCCAGGCGAACGAGCAGGTGCAGGAGGTCTACCTCGGGCGCACCGCCGACGCGGTCCTGCTCGAGGACTCCGAGGACGACGAGACGGCGGACGACGGGTCCGTGGCGGGCGCCACGGCCGACAGGGGGGAGCGCTGATGCTGCAGCTCACGGGAGTCGACGTCGGCTACGGCCGCACGACGGTCGTGCACGGAGTCGACCTGGTCGTGCCGGCCGGCGGGGCGGTCGCCGTCATGGGTCACAACGGAGCGGGCAAGACGACGCTCCTGCGTGCCGCGGTGGGCCTCCTGCCGGCGGCGCGCGGCACGATCCTGCTCGACGGGGAGGACGTCACGAAGATGCGACCGAACCAGCGGGTCGCGCGCGGTCTCGGCTACGTCCCTCAGGGACAGCAGTCGTTCCCGCAGCTCACGACGCTGGAGAACCTCCAGCTCGTCGCCGACGGCCGCAAGCGGGGAGCCGAGCTCGTCGCCGAGGTGCTCGACACGTTCCCCGCCCTCAAGGATCTGCTGGGCCGCCGCGCCGGCCTGCTCTCGGGCGGCCAGCGGCAGCAGCTCGCGATCGCCCGCACCCTCGTGACCGAGCCGCGGATGCTGATCCTCGACGAGCCGACCGAGGGCATCCAGCCCAACGTCGTGGCGGAGATCGAGTCGGTCATCACCGGGCTGACCCGGCGGGGCGACCTGTCGGTGCTGCTCGTCGAGCAGCACGTCGGGTTCGCCCTCCGCGCGACCGACACCTACTACGTGCTGGAGTCCGGCCGGGTGACCTCGCACGGCGAGGGCGGACCGGGTGCGCTGGACGCCGTCCGAGCCGCGATGGCGGTCTGAGGTGCACCTGAGCCCGGCGGACACCGAGAAGCTGCTGCTGGCCGTGGCCGGCATGGTCGCGCGCGACCGTCTCGCGCGCGGTGTGCTGCTGAACTACCCGGAGTCGGTCGCGCTGCTGACGACCTGGGTCATCGAGCGTGCCCGCGACGGCGTCGGAGTGCCGGAGCTGATGTCGACCGGCCGCCAGGTCCTGACTCGCGAGCAGGTCATGCCCGACGTCGTCGACCTGTTGACCGAGGTGCAGGTCGAGGCGACGTTCCCGGACGGGCGCAAGCTCGTCACCATCCACCAGCCGATCGCCTGAAGGAGAGCCAGCAGATGGGGATCCAGAGCCGCGGGCCCGGCGCGGTGCGCGTCGCGCCCGGCACGGTCGAGATCAACGCCGACCGGACGCCGCAGGAGCGCCGCTCGCTCGTCGTCGTCAACACCGGCGACCGTCCGGTGCAGATCGGATCGCACATCCACCTCGCCGAGGTCAACGCGGCCCTGGACCTCGACCGGGAGGCCGCGACAGGGTTCCGGCTCGACATCCCGTCGGGCACGTCGCGCCGCTTCGAGCCGGGGGCCTCCGCCGAGGTCGCGATCGTCGCCCTCCGGGGGCGCCGCCACGTGCCGGGCATCCAGGTGAAGGGACACTGAGCATGGAGCTCAGCCGTGCGGAGTACGCCGCGCTCTACGGACCGACGGTCGGCGACCAGGTGCGCCTGGGCGACACCGACCTGTGGATCGAGGTCGAGCAGGACCTCACGTTCGGCGGCGAGGAAGCCGTCTTCGGCGGCGGCAAGTCGATCCGCGAGTCGATGGCTCAAGGCACCGCGACGCGCGCCGAGGGCGCGCTCGACACCGTCATCACCAACGCGATCGTCCTGGACCACTGGGGGATCGTGCGCGCCGACGTCGGTCTGCGCGACGGGCGCATCGTGGCGCTCGGCCGGGCGGGCAACCCCGACGTCGCCGACGGGGTGCACCCGTCGCTGCTGATCGGGCCCTCGACCGACGTCATCTCCGGCGAGGGACGCATCCTGACGGCGGGTGCGATCGACGTGCACGTCCACTTCCTGTCGCGCTCGCAGCTCGTCGAGGCGCTCTCGTCGGGCATCACGACGGTGGGCGGCGGCGGCACGGGCCCCTCGGAAGGTTCCAAGGCCACGACCGTGACCCCGGGCGCCTGGCACCTGGCGGCCGTGCACCGGGCGCTGGACTCGCTGCCGCTCAACGTCCTCCTGATGGGCAAGGGCAACACCGTCTCGGCAGAGGCGCTGGCCGAGCAGGCGCTCGCGGGTGCCGGTGCCTACAAGGTGCACGAGGACTGGGGGGCGACGCCGGCCGCGATCGACGCGGCGCTGCGGGCCGCCGACGAGCACGGGCTCCAGGTCGCGCTGCACTCCGACTCGCTCAACGAGGCGGGCTACCTGGAGTCGACCGTCGGGGCGATCGCCGGGCGCTCGATCCACGCGTTCCACGCCGAGGGCGCAGGAGGCGGTCACGCCCCGGACATCCTCAGCGTCGCCGCGCTGCCGCACGTCATCCCCGGCTCGACCAACCCGACCCTGCCGCACACCGTCAACACGGTGGCCGAGCACCTCGACATGCTGATGGTCTGCCACCACCTGAACCCGCGCGTGCCCGAGGACCTGGCCTTCGCGGAGTCGCGGATCCGGGCCACGACGATCGCGGCCGAGGACCTGCTGCACGACCTCGGCGCGCTCTCGATCACGTCGTCGGACGCCCAGGCGATGGGCCGCATCGGCGAGGTCGTGACCCGCACGTGGCAGGTCGCCCACGTCATGAAGGAGCGCCTCGGCAGCCTCGACGGGCCCGCGGACAACCTGCGCGCGCGGCGGTACGTCGCCAAGTACACGATCAACCCGGCCATCGCGCACGGCATCGACCACGAGATCGGTTCCGTCGAGCCGGGCAAGATGGCCGACCTCGTCCTGTGGGACCCGCGCTACTTCGGCTTCCGGCCCGAGGTCGTGATCAAGGGCGGGGCGCTCGTCTGGGGCGCACTGGGCGACCCCAACGCCTCGATCCCCACCCCGCAGCCGCAGCTCATGCGTCCGACCCTGGTCGACCCGTCGTCCGGCGGCGCCGACCACGCCGTGACGTTCGTGTCGCCCGCAGCGATCGACGACGGCCTGGGGGAACGGTTGGGTCTGCGCCGTCGGCTCGCCGCCATCACCCCGACGCGGGAGGTCGGCAAGGCGCAGATGGTCAACAACGACGCGCTGCCCGATCTGCGGATCGACCCGGAGACGTTCGCGATCCGCGTCGACGGCGAGCTCGTCGTGCCGCAGCCGGCGGAGTACCTGCCCCTGACCCAGCTGTACGCGATGTTCTGAGCCGCCCGTGGACCGCCTCACGCCTTCGCCCCTGCTGCTGATGCTGCTCGCCGACGCGCGCCTCCCGACGGCGGGGCACACCCAGTCGGGACAGCTCGAGCCCGCGACGCTGGACGGGCTCGGCGCGCCGGACGTGCCCGACCTCGTGCGGCTGCGGCTGCGCACCGTGACGCGGGTCGAGGCCGCCTCGGCCGTCGTCGCGCTCCACCACCTGCGGGCCGGGCTCGACGTCGCCGAGGTCGAGGCCGCCTGGGCCGCCCGCACGCCGTCGGCCGCGATGCGCGCGACGTCGCGCCAGATGGCCCGGGCGCTCTCGCGTCTGGTGGGTCGCCTCTGGCCCACGAGCCCCCACCTGGGCGTCACCGGCCCGGGAGCCTCGCGTGCCGTCGTGCTCGCCGTCGCGGCCGACGCGGCTGCCCTCGCGCCGCACGAGCTGGCGCTGCTGGTCGGCTACGACGACGTCCAGACCGTCGCGTCCGCCGCTCTCAAGCTGCTGCCGCTCGACCCGGCCGACGTCGCGCGCTGGGTGCTCGACGCCCTCGACGACGTGGCCCACCTCGCGACGCAGGTCGCGGACCTGACCGTCCCGGCAGCGATCCCCGCCGCCGGTGCCCCACAGATCGAGGCGTGGGCAGAGGCCCATGCCGTCACGACCAGGAGGTTGTTCAGTGCCTGAGAAGACATCCACCCGTTCCCTGCGCGTCGGCGTGTGCGGTCCCGTCGGGACCGGCAAGAGCTCGCTGATCGCCTTGGTGTGCCGCGAGCTCGCCGCCGAGCTGCGCCTCGGCGTCGTGACCAACGACATCTACACCGACGAGGACGCCCGCTTCCTGCGCTCGGCCGGGGTGCTCGACCCCGACCGCATCCGCTCGGTCGAGACCGGGGCGTGCCCGCACACCGCGATCCGCGACGACATCACGGCCAACCTGCTGATGGTCGAGGACCTCGAGGCCGACTTCGACCCGCTCGACGTCGTGCTCGTCGAGTCCGGCGGCGACAACCTCACCGCGACGTTCTCGCCGGCGCTCGTCGACACCCAGATCTTCCTGATCGACGTGGCCGGTGGCGGGGACGTGGCCCGCAAGGGCGGTCCGGGCATCACGCGAGCCGACCTGCTCGTCGTCAACAAGACCGATCTCGGCCCGCACGTCGGCGTGGACCCACAGGCGATGGTGACCGACGCGAGCGCGGTGCGCGACGGCCGGCCGGTTGTCGCCCTCTCGCGGACCGATCCCGCGTCGGTCGCGCAGCTGACGGCATGGATCCGGGAGCAGCTCGCGGCCCACCGGGGCGGCGAGCTGACCCCGGCGGACCCTGGCCCGATGGCACCGCACTCGCACGCGGACGGCACCGAACACGTTCACGGGACGGGGCACGCGCACGAGCACACCCATGACGCTCACGATCACGACCACGCCCACGCCTGAGGCCGAGCGCCCGAGCCGCACCCAGGTCGCGGTCGCACGCTCACCGGCGGGCGGGCGCGTCAGCGTGTGGGTCGACGCCGACGGACCCGTCGAGCGCCCGGTCGTGCGACCGGTCCTGCTGTCCTCCGACGACGTCGGGGCGCGGATCTGCCTGGTCCCGGAGGGTGCACTGCTGCTGGCCGGCGACCGGATCGAGATCGCGGTGTCGGTGGGACCTGGGGTGCACCTGGAGCTCGTCGAGCCCGGTGGCACGGTCGCGTACGCGATGGACGGCGGCAGGGCGTCGTGGGACGTCGCGGTCGACGTGGGCGCCGGCGCGTCGCTCGCCTGGGCCGCCGAGCCGTTCGTCGTGGCCGCGGACGCGCACGTGACCCGCTCGACCACGGTGCGGCTCGGTGTGGGAGCCGTCGCGGCGCTCCGCGAGGTGCTCGTGCTGGGCCGGCACGGCGAGCGGTCCGGCACGCTCGAGCAGCTGCTGACCGTGACGGGGCCCGCCGGGCGTCCGCTGCTCGCCGACGGGCTCGAGGTCGGTCCGGCCACGTCGCGGCTGCTGCTCGGCGGGGCGCGGGTCGTGGGCAGCGTCGTGCTGGCCGGCGCTCGGCTCCCGGACGACGTCGGGGGCGGCGGCGTCCGGTTCGAGACGGACGATCCCGGGACCCTGGTGCGCGCGACGGCGAGCGCGGCGCACGAGGCGGCCCTGCCACAGGCGTGGCGTCGCGCCCGTGCCGTGGCGCTGGCGTCCCGGTCGGCCGTCCCGAGCTCGTCCGGGGTCAGCTCGTGCGGGGTCAGCTCGTGCGGGTGATCTGCTCGCAGATCGTGAACTCCAGGGCCTCGGCGGAAGCGAGGTAGACGTCCTGGTCGAGCAGATTGCCGTCGAGCCGGACGAGCCCGCGCGGGCTGTCGTAGAACCGGCCCGACTCGGTGCCCAGCACCGACGCCAGGTCGATCCCGCCGTGGTGGTCGCCGAGCCACGCGAGGAACCGGATCGCCTCGTAGCAGGACTCGCCGATCGCGTTGAGCGCCGGCGCCCAGGGGCCGTAGCGCTGGTAGTAGGACCGGGCGAACTCGTGTCCCTCGACCGTGTCCATGCGGTCGAAGTAGGCCGCCGCCGCGTACAGGTTGCGGTGCGCGTCGGCGCCGCCGCCGAGCAGCGTGTTCTCCTCGATCGCCGGGCTCAGGCGGGTGACCTGCTCGGACAGGCCGGTGCGCGCGAACTGGCGGTTGAAGTGGATCGCGTCCTCGCCCATCAGCAGCATGATGACGCCGTCGACGTCGCCCTGCCGCAGCTCGTCGAGGACCGGGGAGAAGTTGGTCGTGCCCAGGGGGACGTACGTCTCGCTGACGATCCGCGTGCGGCCGTCGTGCAGCGCCGCCCGCGTGATCGCGCCCGTGACCCGGGGGAAGACGTAGTCGTTGCCGACGACGGCCCACCGTCCGACTCCCAGCTGCTCGTGGATCCAGCGGGTCGCCGGCAGCAGCTGGTTGACCGGGCGTTCCCCGAGCATGAAGACGCCCGGGGTGTCGTCACGGCCCTCGTGCATCGCGGCGTAGGCGTAGACGACACGCCCGCCGATCCGGCGGGCGACGGCCTGCCGGACGGCCGAGATGTGCCACCCGGCGACCGCGTCGACCGCACCGGTGTCGACCAGGCGACCGACCTCGTCGGCCACCACCTCGGGATCGCGGCCCCCGTCGACGACGACGAGCTCGACACGTCGGCCGGCGATCCCGCGCGCCGCGTTGAGCTCCTCGACCGCCAGGTCGCCGCACGCCAGGCAGGACGGGCCGTAGATCCCCGTCGGACCCTGCAGCGGCACCACGAACGCGACCGAGAGCGCGTCGCGTCGCTCGGTCCGGGTCGGTCGAAGGGGCAGCGTGGGCAGGAGAACTCCCGTGGTCGGCGGGGGAACGGGGGCGTGGGCTGGTCCGATTCTGGGGGGGCGGGTCGCCGCAGCACGAGAGGCCAGGGCGAGATTTCACGTCGTCGACCTGAAGATGCAACACGGCCGTGATGAAATGGTTCCGGACGGAAGGAAAGATGGTGCCATGAGCGGATTCGGGGAGCCGGAGAGCGCTGCGCTGCGCCTCAAGCGGGCCGAACACGTGCTGCGTGCCGCGCTCGCGTCGACGCTCCGACAGGAGGATCTCGGCTTCGAGCACGGTCAGGTCCTCGCGGCCCTGCTGCAGTGGCCGGGGCTCCGCATGACCGAGCTGGCCGAGGCCGCGGTGCTGCCGGCCGCGACCCTCACCCGTCACGTCGACAAGCTCGTCTCCCGGGCGCTCGTGATCCGTCGGATCGACCCGGAGGACAAGCGCCGGGTCGCGGTCGCCCTGTCGCAGCGCGGAACCGAGCTCGCCGCACGGCTGCGCGATCTCGAGCGCGCGACGACCCCGTCGACGGCCGACGTCCTGGCGCGCTGAGCCGGCCCCCTCTCGCGACCCGCGGGCGGCTACAGGCTGAAGGTCCCGTCGGCGTGCACGGTCACGAGACCGTCGTCGAGCAGGGAGTCGAGGCAGCGTTCGCGCTGGGCGACGTCGTCCCACGTGCGGTCGAGGTCGGCCTTCGGCACGGGATCTGCCGACTCCCGCAGCACGGCCATCAGCCGCCCGCGGCACTGGCGGTCGGTCCCGGCCCACGCCTGACCCTTGCGCACAGGTCCGTCGTGCTCGGGGTGGCCGGCCAGGTGCCAGCGGCAGACGTCGGCGACGGGGCACGTGTCGCACTCCGGCGACCGGGCGGTGCACACCAGTGCACCGAGCTCCATCGTCGCGGCGGCCCACCGGTGGGCGGGCAGTGCGGCGTCGTCGGCCGGCAGCAGGGACGTCGCGAGCTCACGCTCGACACGCGTCACCGACGTGTGCGGGTACTGCACGCCGGCGACGACGCGAGCGAACACCCGGCGCACGTTGGTGTCGAGCACGACGTGGCGACGGCCGAACGCGAACGACGCGATGGCCGCCGCGGTGTAGTCGCCGATGCCGGGCAGCGCGATCAGGTCGTCGTAGGTGCCGGGCACCTCGCCGCCGTGGCGCTCGAGGATCGCGACGGCCGCGGCGTGCAGCCGCTGCGCGCGTCGCGGGTAGCCGAGTCGGCCCCACGCGCGCACCGCCTCGCCCACGGGCTCGGCGGCCAGGTCGGCGGGGGTCGGCCAGCGTTCCATCCACGCCTCGAAGACCGGAAGCACCCGCACGACGGGCGTCTGCTGCAGCATGAGCTCGGAGACCATGACGGGCCACGGTTCAGGCGCGCTGCGCCACGGCAGCGTGCGGGCGTTGCCCGCGAACCAGCGGCCGATGCGCTCGTGCAGCAGGGCGGGATTGACAGGGTCGGCCAGCACGGAATCGGCAGCGGGTGTCATGGCGGGTCGATCCTGTCACGGGGGTCTTCGCGGTTAGCGTGGAGCGGTGAGTCGACCGCTGCCGCCCGAGGTCTACCGACGCCGTCGCATCGTCGCCGCCACCGGGGTGCTGGGCATCGTCCTGGTGCTCTGGCTCCTGGTCCGGGCCGTCACGGGGGGCGGTGGCGAGAGCACCGAGGCGACGCCGACGCCGACGCCCACCGCGACCGAGACGGCCACGACCGAGCTGCCCGAGGGCACGGTCCCCGCGAGCCTCACGACGGGCGACACCGCGTGCGACCCGCAGACCGTCCGGGTGTCTCCGAGCGTCCCGGCCGACCAGAGCGCCGGTGCCGACGTGCAGATCGCGCTGACGGTGTCGACGACGGCGAGCACCGCGTGCGTCCTGGAGGCGTCCGCTGCGCAGCTCGTCGTGGTGATCGACGACGGCAGCAGCCCGGTCTACGACTCGACGTCGTGCAACACGTCGCTGCTGGCGGCGCCGATCTCGCTGAGCCCGGAGTGGGCGACCGTCACGACCGTCACGTGGAACGGGCGCGCGTCCGGCTCGTCGTGCTCGGCCGCGGAGTCGTTCGCGGGGCCGGGGGAGTACACGATCAAGCTCGGGACGCTGGGCGGCGAACCCGGATCGGCCGGGTTCACGCTGGCGCCTGCGCCGGCACCGCCTGCTCCCGCGCCGACGGATCCGGCCCAGCCCGATCCCACGCAGCCCGACCCGAACGCGACACCCGAGCCGACGACGCCGGTCGCCTGAGCTCCTCCTGCCGGCGGCGTCCACGGGTCGGGACGGGGCCGGTCGCGTGCTGAGATGCGGGAAGGTGGGCGCATGACGACCGAGACCGCGGCCAGCACGACCCGTGCCCCGCGCCGTGCCGCGACGGCCGAGCCGATCCACGACCTGCTCGCCGAGCGCTGGTCGCCGCGGTCCTACGAGCTCGATCACGACCTCACGGACGCCGAGGTCACCGCCCTGCTCGAGGCGGCACGCTGGGCGCCGTCGGCGCAGAACCGCCAGCCGCGCCGGTTCGTGGTAGGTCGCCGCGGCACGGAGATCCACGCCGCGATCGCCTCGGCGATCAACGAGCGCAACCAGGTCTGGGCGCCGCGTGCCTCGCTGCTCGTGCTGGGCCTGGTCGAGCGCGAGGGCGCCGACGGCGTGCGCCAGCGGTTCGCGGAGTACGACCTGGGGCAGGCCATCGCCCACCTGTCGATCCAGGCCCAGCAGCTGGGGCTGTCGGTACGACAGATGGGCGGCTTCCACCCGGACGTCGCCGCGGCTGCGCTCGAGATCGACCCACGCTACGAGCCGTTCGTGACGGTCGCGGTCGGGCGTGCGACCCCGGTCGAGGCGCTGGAGCCCGAGTTCGTCGAGCGCGACACCGCGCCGCGGGCGCGCCTGAGTCTCGACGAGGTCGTGCTGCGACGGTCCTGAGCAGGGCGGGAGCGAGTCGCTAGGCTGTGGCGGGACGATCGGGCGAGGACGGGCATGGCCTTCGAGAAGAAGTACACCGACGAGGTGCGGGACGCCGCGGTGCGTCGTGTCATCGACCGTCGGCAGGCCGAGCCCGGCAACCGATCGATCCTGCGCGAGGTGGCCGAGGAGTTCGAGGTCGGCGAGCAGTCGCTGCGCATCTGGGTCAAGCGTCTCGACGACGGCATGTTCGCCGCGGGTGAGGGCGCCCGGCTCCGGCAGGCCCCGAAGGAGCAGCTGCTGACCCGCATCGCCGAGCTCGAGTCCCAGCTCGCCGCGGCGAACGAGGAGATCGAGGTGCTCAAGCGCGCCTCGGCGATCTTCGCCGCCGAGCTCGCCAAGCGCTGAGCCGCCGCCCCTCGGGGTGCGACGAGGCACGAGGAGCCTCGAAAGGGTCGACCGGCACCACCGCGACGCCGCGTCCAGATGACGGGACGCGGGGTCCGCGCCGGAGTTTCCGGCGCAGACTGAGCAGCGACGACCACCGCAGGGAGCTCAGGATGTCCGGGTACGACTACGCCAGTGCCATCACCGGCTGCACGACCGACGTGCGCGGCCGGTTCACGCTGAGCGGTTCGTCGTTCCAGATGCTCGCCGACGGGTCGGTCGCGACGGGTGGGCCAGGGCGTGCGCCGGGGCCCCTCGACTTCCTCGTGTCGGCGCTGGTCACCAACATGCTCAACGTGCTGCGGGGGGCGGGCGACCCCGACCTCGACGAGGCGGAGGCGCGCGCGGTGCACGTGCGTGCACGGGTGTCGCGCTACCTGCCGGACCGGCTCAAGGCCGGCCGCCTGACGGTCGACGTCGTGATCGACGAGCTCGACGCGCTC
>Ga0172372_10006295_pt1 | contig 16203 bp, 18 predicted proteins | sample LakKiv5m_2_FD_114544 | JGI IMG/M metagenome (GOLD analysis project Ga0172372, IMG submission 114544) | Freshwater microbial communities from Kabuno Bay, South-Kivu, Congo - kab_092012_9.5m | ecosystem: Environmental > Aquatic > Freshwater > Lake | place: Democratic Republic of the Congo...
CCGTGGCAAAAAAATACGGCAACGAACAAAGGCGCCCCGCCGCAGGGGCGCAGCTCCCACCCCTCCGTCAGCACCCGCATCAAAGACAGCAAAGCCAACTTGCCCAAAGTCAACCCGCTGTATGAGCGGGCCAAGGCGTCTTGAAGTCAGCGGATCTATCCTGGCTTGGGCGCATCATTTCGGACACCATGCGACGCGCCATTCAAAGCGGCTTGGCCGACCCGGCGTCTCGTCATGAGACGCTGGCGGTGAAGCTCAGGTGCCACCCACATAGGGGTTGCTACGCCGTTCGCGGCCAAAGGTGCTCTCAGGCCCATGGCCAGGAATGAACACCGTGTCGTCGCCCATTGGCCACAAACGCTGGGTGATGCTGTCAAGCAAGTCTTGGTGGTTGCCTTGGGGGAAATCGGTGCGGCCAATGCTGCCGGCAAACAGCACATCACCCACAAAGGCACGCTTCAATTCAGCCGAATAAAACACCACATGGCCAGGTGTGTGGCCGGGGCAGTGCCGCACTTGCAAGCTGTGTTGGCCCAAGGTGACCGTGTCGCCATCGGCCAACCAGCGAGTGGGCTTGAAGGGGCGTGCCGGCGGAAAGCCATAGCTTTCAGCGGCTTCTTTCAAACCGTCAATCCAAAACTGATCGCCGGGGTGTGGGCCAATGATCGGCAGGTTCAGGCTTTCAGCCAAATCGGCGGTGGCGCCGGCGTGGTCTAAGTGCGCATGGGTGATCCAAATGGCCACCAGCTTCACGCCGAGTTGCTGGCATGCGTGTTGCAATAAATCCAAATCGCCACCCGGGTCGATGATGGCCGCTGTCATGCCTTCGTCCTCCCAGACCACGGAGCAGTTTTGTTGAAAGGGCGTGACGGGGATGGTTGCGTAGTGGAGCATGGTGTTCAATCATAGACCCGTGCTGTCTTTTGCTTTGGGAGAAGCGCAAGCAGCCAGTGCCGAATGGTTGACAGGAATTGGTAAAAGTTTAACATTGTTATAACAGGAGAATTCAATGGAAATCGCCATTCGCAACATTGGTAACAGCAAAGGCATCGTGCTTCCCAAGCCCTTGCTGGCGCAGGCTGGCTTGGAAGGTGAAGCCACCGCCTTCGTGTTGATTGAAAACGGCTCAATCGTATTGCGCAAACTCAGCAAACCATTGCGAGCAGGGTGGGCTGAGGCTGCTGCTGTATTGGCAAGCCATGGTGAGGATGATTTGCTGATGGGTGAGTTTGGCAACGCCGACGATGGGGGCTTGTCTTGGTGAAACGAGGTGACATCTGGATGGTGAACCTGGACCCCACTGTGGGCACTGAAATCAAAAAGTCCCGGCCATGCGTGGTGGTATCGCCCCCTGAATTGAATGCGCATCTTCGAACCGTGATGGTGGCCCCCATGACTTCAAAAGGAGTTGCCGCACCATTTCGTGTGCCGCTGTCGCATGCGGGTACCAAAGGCTTGATCGTTTTGGACCAAATCCGTACCGTCGACAAACATCGGCTCACGAAGAAATTGGGACAAGTTTCGCCAAAGACTTTGGGGAAAGTGTTGCAAACCTTGCAAGCCTTGTTTGCCGAATCATGACCACGGCCATCGTTTGGTTGTCATTTGAAACTCAAAGCGCCATCTTTCAGCGACGCCAAACGCAAACCCCACAGGTCGCGCAAATAATTTTGCGGAACCCGCCAGGGGCCGTGGTCGCCTTGTTTGGGCAGTTTCGCAGTGCTGCGGGTCACATAGCCTGAGCTGAAGTCCATGAAAGGGTGCGCCGTCATGGGACGCGCTGGTGTGGGCCGCACCTCGCGGTAAGCGTGTTGATCCATGTGCTTGAGCAGTCGACACACAAAACCGGCGATCAAATCGGCTTTCAAGGTCCAAGAGGCGTTCGAGTAACCAAAGGTCGCCGCGACATTGGGCAAGCCCGACAACATGCAACCCTTGTAACTGAAGGCTTGGCCGGGTTCAAACGGCACGCCATCCACCACAAATGCCACATCGCTCAAGACATTCAGTTGCAAGCCGGTGGCCACCACCACCAGGTCTGCCGCCAACACCTGCCCGCTTTGCAGCGCCACACCATCTGGTGTGAAATGCGTGATGTGATCGGTCACCACGCTGGCACGACCTGCTTTCAGGGCTTTGAACAAATCCCCATCGGGCAAGGCACACACCCGTTGCGTCCACGGGTTGTAGCGCGGCGTGAAATGCGTGCGCACATCAAAACCGGGCCCCAAGGCTTGGCGCACCAGACCGACCAAATACTTTTTCAAGAAGACGGGTTGTCGCCGCGCCAATTGGAAATACGCCAGGCCTTGCAAAATATTTTTCCAACGTGCAATGGTGTGCGCCCAAGCCTTGGGCAACCAGCGCCCGAGCAGCATGGGCAGCGGGTCTTGGCTGGGCAGGCTCACTACATACGATGGTGAGCGCTGCACCATGGTCACGTGCGCGGCGGTTTGCGCCATGGCGGGCACCAGCGTGACGGCCGTGGCCCCGCTGCCAATCACCACCACGCGCTTGTTCGCATGGCTCAAATCGGTGGGCCAAAACTGGGGATAGACCAGCGCGCCCATGAAGACGTCTTGTTGCGCAAACACCGGTTGGTGGCCTCGTTCGTAGCTGTAATAGCCGCCGCACAAATGCACAAAGCGGGCGCGTTGTTGCACCGTGTCGCCATTGGCCAGCACGGCGGTCAAAGTCCAACAAGCATCCAGGCTGGACCATTCAGCCTGCGTGACTTTGTGGCCATAGTGGATTTGCGCAGCCACACCGGTTTCATGCGCCGCGTCTTGGATGTAGCTCAGGATGGAGGCGCCATCGGCCATGGTTTGCGTGCCTACCCAAGGTTTGAAGGCGTAACCCAGCGTCAGCATGTCGGAGTCGGAGCGCACACCGGGATAGCGGAACAAATCCCAGGTGCCGCCCATTTGAGAGCGGGCTTCCCAAATGCACCAGGTTTTCTCAGGACACGTGGTTTGCAAATGGCGAGCGGCCCCGATGCCGGACAAACCAGCACCAATGATCAACACGTCCAAGATCGGGGCTTGCGCGGTCATGATGGCCTTGTCCACTCAGGCCAACAATGTGGGCTGATAGACCACAGTCACCGGTGCATGGTCTGAAAACTTCTCGTCCTTGTAAATGGACACCTGCTGGGCCATCGCTGCCAAAGCAGGTGTCGCCAAGTGGTAGTCCAGGCGCCAACCCACGTTGTTCGCATAGGCTTGGCCGCGGTTGCTCCACCAGGTGTAGCAAGCATCGGTGGTGTCGGGGTGCAGTTGCCGGTAGACATCGACCATGCCGCCCTCGGCGGTCAAGCGCGTCATCCACGCACGTTCCTCGGGCAAGAAGCCCGAGTTTTTCTGGTTGCTGCGCCAGTTCTTCAAGTCCTTTTCCTGGTGTGCGATGTTCACATCGCCACACAAAATGAACTCGCGTTTCTTTTTCAAGGCCAGCAGGCGCGGCTCGATCGCGTCCAAAAAGCGGTATTTGGCCTCTTGCCGCTCGGGTCCGGAAGAGCCGCTGGGGAAGTACACACTCAGCACGGACAGCTTGCGTTTGGCTGTGTCAAAGCGCAGCTCCAGATAGCGGCCCTCAGCGTCAAACTCGCCGCCATCAAAACCTTCAATGACGTCGCTGGGGGCGTGCCGGGTGTAGATGCCCACCCCCGAATAGCCTTTTTTCTCGGCGCAGTGAAAGTAGCCCTTCAAACCCGCCAAGACCTCGAAATGGCCGGCCAAGTCGGCTGCTTGGGCTTTGATTTCTTGCACACACATACAATCCGGTTTGGCGTTTTCCAGCCAGTTTTCAAGGCCTTTGCTGCTGGCAGATCGGATGCCATTGAGGTTGAGGCTGGTGAGTTTGAACAAGGAATCTCCCATGTCGGTGCAAGACACGCCAAACACATTGGCGCAAGAATTCATTCAATTCTCGCTGGAATCGGGGGTCTTGAAATTTGGCAGCTTCAAGACCAAAGCCGGGCGCATCTCTCCATATTTTTTCAATGCCGGCCTTTTTGACGACGGTGCCAAGCTGAGCCGCTTGGCCGCCTTTTACGCGCAAAAACTCCTGCAAAGCGACTTGCAGTTCGACATGATTTTTGGCCCCGCTTACAAAGGCATCCCGTTGGGCGCGGCGATCGCCATCGAGTTGGCCCGTCTGGGGCGCAACCTGCCGTTTGCCTACAACCGAAAGGAAGCCAAAGACCATGGCGAGGGCGGCAGCTTGGTCGGCGCACCCTTGCAGGGCCGGGTCTTGATCGTGGACGATGTGATGAGTGCGGGCACCGCGGTGCGCGAGTCCATCGCGCTCATTCAAGCCGCCGGTGCGCAAGCCTATGGTGTGGCCATTGCCTTGGACCGCCAAGAAATGGCCACCGAGGTGGTGGACGGCCAGGTGCGGGACGTGGCGCACAGCGCGGTGCAGTACGTGCGCGAGCAGCTTGGTTTGAAAGTCTGCGCGGTGGCGCAACTCACCGACCTGCTGGGCTATTTGCAATCTGCGTCAGGACCAGACACCACGGCGCATCTGGCGCAAGTGCAGGCTTACCGCGACCGCTACGGCGTGGCCTGAGGTCCGCGTCATCGGCGGGACAAACCCGCTGTCAAATTTCATGGCCAAGCCCTAAACTGGCTCGGTTGTCTGTCGTTGTTGGAGACTTTGTATGAACGCCCCCCTGCCCGAACACATTCGCCAAGCGCTGGCAACCGTCCAGCTGGACGACAAATACGCGTTGGCGCATGGCCGAGCCTTCATGAGTGGGGTGCAGGCACTGGTTCGCTTGCCCATGCTGCAGCGCCAGCGCGATGCCGCCCAAGGCAAAAACACCGCCGGCTTCATCAGTGGCTACCGAGGTTCGCCTTTGGGCAGTTACGACCAAGCGCTGTGGAGCGCCCGCAAGTACTTGCAAGCCCAGCACATCGTCTTCCAACCCGGTGTCAATGAGGAGCTGGCCGCCACCGCCTTGTGGGGCACCCAGCAATTGGGTTTTGCACCTCCCGGCAACAACAAATTCGATGGTGTGTTTGGTATTTGGTACGGCAAAGGCCCGGGTGTGGACCGCACTTCCGATGTGTTCAAACACGCCAACATGGCGGGCACCACGCCCTGGGGCGGCGTGTTGGCCGTGGCCGGTGACGACCATGTGTCCAAAAGCAGCACAGCGGCGCACCAAAGCGACCACATTTTCAAAGCCTGCGGGCTGCCCGTGTTTTTTCCCGCGTCGGTGCAAGACGTGCTCGACTACGGCTTGCACGGCTTGGCCATGAGCCGGTTTGCTGGCATCTGGGCCGGCATGAAAACCATTCAAGAAGTGGTCGAGTCCAGTGCCACCGTGATGATCGACCCGCAGGGCTTGGACATCGTCATCCCCGAGTTCGAGATGCCTGCAGGTGGTGTGCACATCCGTTGGCCGGACGACGCGCTCAGTCAAGAGGCGCGGTTGTTCAATTACAAGTGGTATGCCGCGCTGGCCTACATCCGCGTCAACAAACTCAACCGCACCGTGATTCAAGGCCCGCACGACCGCATCGGTCTCATGGCCAGCGGCAAGGCCTACAACGACACCCGTCAAGCCTTGCTTGACCTCGGCTTGGACGAGGCGACCTGCAAGCGCATTGGCATTCGGGTGCACAAAGTGGGGGTGGTCTGGCCGCTGGAGTCCCACAGCACCCGCGAATTCGCGCGCGGTTTGCAAGAAATCGTGGTGGTGGAAGAAAAGCGCCAGCTCATCGAATACCAACTCAAAGAAGAGCTGTACAACTGGCCCGATGGCGTGCGCCCGCGCGTGTTGGGCAAGTTCGATCAAGTCGAAGGTGACGCAGGCGGCGAGTGGACCGGCATCAACCCGATCGACCATGTGCTGTTGCGCGCCAATGCCGATTTGTCACCCGCCCTCATCGCCCAAGCGATTGCCAAGCGCCTGAAAAAAATCGGCATCGACAGCGACACCACGGCCCGCATTGATGCGCAGTTGGCGGTGCTGGAAGCCAAGCAACAAGCCATGAACGCCTTGGAAGTCCAGGCCGATCGCCAGCCCTGGTTTTGCTCGGGTTGCCCGCACAACACCAGCACCCGCGTGCCCGAAGGCTCACGCGCCATGGCTGGCATTGGCTGCCATTTCATGAGCTTGTGGATGGACCGCAGCACCGTGGGCTTCACTCAGATGGGCGGCGAGGGCGTGCCTTGGGTCGGTCAACAACCGTTCAGCAACGACCACCATATTTTTGCCAACATCGGCGACGGCACCTACTTCCACAGCGGCTTGTTGGCAGTGCGCCAAAGCGTGGCAGCGGGTGTCAACATCACTTACAAAATTTTGTACAACGACGCCGTCGCCATGACTGGCGGCCAACCGGTGGGCGAGCGTGCCGAAGGACACAGCGTGATTCAAATTGCGCAAAGCATGCGGTCCGAAGGCGCCAAGCACATCGTCATCGTCACCGACGAGCCCGAGAAATACGCGTCGGTCGGCCAAAACGGCATTCCTGGCGGTGTGCTGGGGTTGCCCGAGGGTGTGGCCATCGAACACCGCGACGAGCTGGACCGAGTGCAGCGCACCATGCGCAGCATCTTGGGCTGCACCGTCATCATTTACGACCAAACCTGCGCCACCGAAAAACGCCGGCGCCGCAAGCGCGGCACCATGGTGGACCCCGCGGTCAACGTCATCATCAATGAAGCGGTGTGTGAAGGCTGCGGCGACTGCAGCACCCAAAGCAATTGCCTGAGCGTGGAGCCCTTGGAAACCGAACTCGGCCGCAAGCGCAGCATCAACCAAAGCACCTGCAACAAAGACCAAAGCTGCGTCAAAGGGTTCTGCCCCAGCTTCGTTTCGGTCAGAGGCGGCAAGCGGCGTCAGCAAAACAAAAGTGGCTTGCCACAACCGCAAGACTTGGGCGCACTGCCCTCCCCTGAATTGCCGTCGCTCAGACGTGGCGTCTACCCTGGCGGCTATGGCATCGTGGTGGCAGGTGTGGGGGGTACCGGCGTCATCACCATTGGCCAGTTGCTGGGCATGGCCGCGCATTTGGAAGGCTTGGGGATCGTCACCCAAGATGCCGCAGGCTTGGCACAAAAAGGCGGCGCCACTTGGAGCCATGTGTTGATCGCACAGCAACAGTCTGACATTCAAACCACCCGCGTGTCCACCGCCGCGGCCGACTTGGTGCTGGGCTGCGACCCGATCGTGAGCGCAGGCAAAGAAACCATGTTACGCATGCGCCCGGGCCGCACCCGCGTGGCCATCAACGGCCAAGGCACACCCACCGCCGCCTTTGTGAAAAACGGTGCATGGGCCAACCCCAGCGACCACTGCGTGGCCGACATCTTGCTGGCGCTGGGTGGCGAAGCGAACAACTTGGGTGCGTTTGACGCCAACCGCGTGGCGACCCAATTGCTGGGCGACAGCATCTACATCAACCCGATGGTGTTGGGCTATGCCTGGCAGCGCGGCTGGATTCCGTTGAGCGAAGCCGCCATGTCACGCGCTATCGAACTCAATGGCGTGCAGGTCGAATCGAACTTGAAGGCGTTTTTATGGGGCCGCTGGTGCGCCCATGACATGGCCCGGGTTGAGCAATTGATGCGCCCCAGCCAAGTGATGCAGTTCAAGGCCAAGCCGCAGCTGAACACCCTCATTCAACAGCGCAGCGAATGGCTGAGCGCTTACCAAGACGCGGCCTATGCCAAGCGCTACACCGACTTTGTGCAAGGTGTGCAAGACCAGTCGTCGAACCTGGTGACAGAAGCCGTGGCGCGCAATTTGTACAAGCTGATGGCCTACAAAGACGAATACGAGGTGGCGCGTTTGCATGCCGACCCTGCATTTTTAAAGCGCATTGCCGAGCAGTTCGAGGGCAACTACACCCTGAATTACCACCTGGCCCCACCCTTGATCGCCAAGAAAAACGACAAAGGCGAACTGGTGAAACAAGCCTTTGGCCCGTCCATGCTGTGGGGCTTCAAACTGCTGTCGCGTTTGAAGTTTTTACGTGGCGGTGTGTTCGATGTGTTTGGCTATACCGAGGAGCGCCGTGAAGAACGCGCTTTGGTGGACGAGTACATGGCCAGCCTCAACGAGGTGTTGCGCGACTACGACCCACAGCGGCAAGCGCTGGCATTAGAGATTGCGCGCATCCCCGAAAAAATCAAAGGCTATGGCCATGTGAAAGCACGGCATTTGCAAGCCGCGCGGGCGCAGTGGGAAGGCTTGACTCAGGCTTGGCGAGCGTCCGTGCAAGCGGCGGGCAAGCAGGTGGGCAAGCAGGCGGCTTGATCAGATCATGGTGACCATGCGCACCGTGGGCATGCGGTTGTTCATGGCTGTGATCCACATCACCAAGCGCGTGCTGCGCTCGGCGGTTTCGCTGCCTTCGTCAAACACGTGGTCGTGGAGCCAATCGGCCAAGTCGTCTTTGGAATTCATGCATTGCTTTCTGTGGGCGTATGGGGCCGCAGACCAAGCACCAGCAAGGCCAACACCGCAAATACGCCGCCGCCCACAAACGTGAACGACGCGCCCTGGGTTTGCCAAAGCCATCCTGCCACAACACTGGCCAACAGCATGGCCACGCCACTGACCAGGTTGAACAGGCCAAAGGCCGTGCCGCGCAAATCCGCAGGCGCGGTGTCGGCCACCATGGTGGCCAACAAGCCTTGCGTCATGCCCATGTGCACGCCCCACATGGCCACGCCGATCAACAGGCTGATCCAGTCGGTGCTGACAGCCAACACGGCGTCGGCCAAGATCAACACCAACAGGCCAGCCACCAGCAAACGACTGTGGCTGACGCGGTCTGACAGCCAACCAAACGGGTAAGCACTGACGGCATACACCAAGTTCATGGCCACCATCACCAGCGGCACCCAGGCCATGGCCACGCCCAGTTGTTGTGCGCGCAGCACCAAGAAGGCCTCGCTGAAACGCGCCAAGGTGAACACCGCGCCAATGCCCACCACCCACCAGTAGCCTGAACTCAGGCGGCGCATGTTGGCCCGGTTGATCGGGTTGGTTCGGGGTGTATCGGCTTGCCGCTGCGGCTCGGTCACGCCAACCATTAGCAACAAGACGCTGAGCAAGCCCGGGATGACCGCCACCCAAAACACCGCGCGAAAATCGTTGGCCCACAAGAGCATGAGGCCCACGGCCAACAGCGGGCCGGTGAAAGCACCCACGGTGTCCAAAGATTGGCGCAATCCAAACGCCGCACCGCGCACCTCGGGTGGCGCGATATCGGCCACCAGCGCGTCACGTGGCGAACCACGGATGCCCTTGCCCACGCGGTCGATCAACCGCGCGGTGATGACCAAGCCCGCGCCAGACGACATGGCAAACAAGGGCTTGCTCACCGCGCCAAGCGCGTAGCCAAGCACGGCCAAACCTTTGCGCTTACCCAGGTAGTCGCTGAGGCTGCCCGAAAAAACTTTGACAATGAGCGCAGTGGCCTCGGCCAAGCCTTCGATCAAACCGACCACCAGCACGGACAGGCCTAAAGATCCCACCAAGAACATGGGCAACAAGCTGTGCACCATCTCCGAGGAGATGTCCATCAGCATGCTGACAAAGCCCAACACCCAGATACCGCGGGGGATGGCTGGGCGGGCGGTGGTCATGGGGCCGACATTGCGGCGTGGGCCTGCTGATCGGCGTGGTAGCTGGAACGCACCATGGCGCCCACGGCGGCATGCTGAAAGCCCATCTCGCGGGCCTTGGCCTCGAACATGTTGAAGGTGTCGGGATGCACATAACGGCGCACAGGCAGGTGGTGGCCACTGGGTGCCAGGTATTGGCCGATGGTCAGCCGGTCGATGTCATGGGCCCGCATGTCGCGCATCACTGACAATATTTCTTCATCGGTTTCGCCCAAGCCCACCATCAAACCGCTTTTGGTGGGCACATGGGGAAACAAGTCTTTGAATTTTTTCAGCAAGTTCAAGCTGAAGGCGTAGTCACTGCCCGGGCGCGCTTCCTTGTACAGGCGCGGCACGGTTTCCAGGTTGTGGTTCATCACGTCCGGGGGGGCGGCTTTCAAAATTTCCAAGGCGCGGTCGTCGCGGCCACGGAAATCAGGCACCAGCACTTCAATCTGGGTGGTGGGCGACAAGGCGCGTGTTTGCTGGATGCATTCCACAAAATGCCCAGCGCCACCGTCGCGCAAATCGTCGCGGTCGACGCTGGTGATCACCACATACTGCAACTTCAAAGCGGCGATGGTTTTGGCCAGGTTGAGCGGTTCGTTCGCATCCAGGGGGTCGGGGCGTCCGTGGCCGACATCGCAAAACGGGCAGCGCCGGGTGCACTTGTCGCCCATGATCATGAAGGTGGCCGTGCCCTTGCCAAAGCATTCACCGATGTTGGGACAACTCGCCTCCTCGCACACCGTCACCAGCTTGTTGGCACGCAAGATGTTTTTGATTTCGTAAAAACGCGAATTCGGCGACCCAGCTTTGACGCGAATCCAATCTGGTTTTTTCAGCACCTCGCCGGTGTGCTCGACCTTGATCGGGATGCGCGAGACCTTGGACGCTGACTTTTGCTTGGCGCTGGGGTCGTAGGCGGGTGGCGTGGGCAGGTTGGTCGCAGTGGTCATGGCATGCGCTTTGAGGAGGCCGTGTCAAGGCGTGAGGTAGGCCACAAGTTTGTGGCTCAGCACATCAGCCGCTTCTTGCCAGCTGACATCGACACCCATTGTAAAAAGATCGGTGGTTTGTAAACCCTCATAGCCACAAGGGTTGATGCGCTCAAAGGGTGACAAGTCCATGTGCACATTCAAGGCCACACCGTGGTAGGTGCAGTGGCGCGACACCTTCACGCCCAAAGCGGCAATTTTGGCCACGCCCGAGAAGTCGGGCGCGGTTTTGACGGCATGTCGCAGGGGGCGCTGCGGCAACGGGCGGTGGTTGTGCGGGTCGTGTGTGCGTACGTAAATGCCCGGTGCCCCGGCGACCCGGTGCCCCGTCAGGTTGAAATGCTGCAAGGTTTTCAGGACCGCTTCTTCAATCCGGTGCACATATTCCTTGACAAAATAGCCCGCGCGTTTGAGGTCCACCAGCGCATAGGCCACCACTTGGCCCGGGCCGTGGAAGGTGACTTGCCCGCCCCGGTTGGTGGCCAGCACCGGGATTTCACCCGGGGCCAGCAGGTGTGCGTCTTGTCCCGCCAGACCCAATGTGAAAACAGGGGGGTGCTCGCAGAGCCACAATTCATCGGGCGTGTCTGGTGTGCGGGCGGCCGTGAAGTCTTGCATGGCCTGGTAACTCGTTTGAAAAGCCACCGGGCCCCAAGAGCGCAACAAAAAACTGTTCACTAAAGCACCACTTTGGCCAACGGGTGGCTGCTCAAGCTGCGGTACAGCTCGTCGAGTTGTTCTTGGCTGGTAGCTCGCACCGTGAATGTAAGGCTGAGGTACTTGCCACCAGCGCTTTCACGGGATTCCAGCTGCGCTGGTGTCCATGCCGGATCAAATTGGCGCACCACATGGCTCATGGCATCGACATAGCCCTCGGCCTTCAAACCCATGACTTTGATCGGGAAATCGCAGGGGTAGGTGATCAGGCTGTCATTGCGGGGTGGTGTGGCGTTCATGCGCAGTAATTAACCTTTTCAGAAATGTGTATGTAACTTCCCCTACAATAGCAGTCTTTGCTGCACTGAAAAGGCTTGTCAAGCATGACCAAGACATTGTCCCCCTCAGTCAGCGGCCAGCGCTCATCGTCTGGTTTGGAGGGTTCGTCGGAGGAAGAGTTTCACTCTTTTTCAGCCGAAGAAGCACAAGCTTGGCGACAAAACCAGCCGAAGTTCTCCGTCTGGTGGGTGTTGGTGGCTCAGTTGTTGACAGCCTTGGTGTTGGCCACAGCAGTGTTTCTCTGGTTCGACCAGAGGTCAATGTTTGTGTCCGTGCTTTATGGCGCAATCTCGGTGGTCGTCCCTGCGGCGTTGTTTGCGAGGGGCCTGCGATCCCCAGCGGCATCGGTCAATGCGTTCATGGCTGCATTGAGTTTTGCTGTTTGGCAAGGCGTCAAGATGGCCCTGACGGTACTGCTGTTGGTGTTGGCACCTCGGTTGATTGAAGATTTGAGTTGGCCCGCCTTGTTGGCGGGTTTGATTGTGACGTTGAAGGTTTACTGGTTGGCTTTGATTTGGGGCAAGTCCCCGGCAAAACCCGACCCGTCCACCACCATTTAAAGAGTTGAACATGTCGGAACCCGTCAAGACGCTCACCGCTGGGGAGTACATCGGACACCACCTGACCCACTTGCAAAGCAAGCCCATGGGTGGCGTGATTGATTTCTCGGTGGTCAACTTGGATTCAATTTTCTGGTCAGTTTTGTTGGGCATCGTTGGCAGTTTTTTTCTGTGGCGTGCCGCTCGTTCGGCCACATCTGGCGTCCCTGGGCGCTTTCAGGCGGCGGTTGAAATTCTTTTTGAAATGGTCGAGACCCAAGCGCGTGGCATCGTGCACAACGCCGAAAGCCGAAAGCTGGTCTCTCCCTTGGCGCTCACCGTATTTGTTTGGATTTTCCTGCTCAACAGCATGGATTTTTTGCCGGTCGACTTGTTCCATAAAATTTTTGAATGGTCGGGCCTGGATCACAGCATCCACTATTTCCGCGTGGTGCCCACCGCCGACTTGTCCACCACTTTGGGCATGTCTTGCTCGGTGCTGCTGATTTGCCTGTTTTACAACATCAAAATCAAAGGCATTGGCGGCTGGTTTCACGAACTCACCACGGCACCATTTGGCGCCCACCCTGTTCTTTGGCCCATCAATTTCGGTTTTCAAATGATCGAATTTGTCGCAAAAACCGTGTCGCATGGCATGCGGTTGTTTGGCAATATGTACGCTGGTGAGCTCATCTTCATGCTGATCGCACTGATGGGCGGCGCTGCGGCATTGAGTTTGACAGGTATTTTGTTGCCCATTGGCCACATCATCGCCGGCTCCATTTGGGCCATCTTCCATATCTTGATTGTCGCGTTGCAGGCCTTTATTTTCATGATGTTGACCCTGGTCTACATCGGGCAAGCCCACGACGCGCATTGATTATTCGTTTTTTCAACCTTCCATCATCTTGCTTAGGAGCTTCTCATGGAACACGTACTTGGTTTAGTTGCACTGGCCTCTGGCCTGATCATTGGCTTGGGTGCTATCGGTGCTTGCATTGGTATTGGCATCATGGGTAGCAAATACCTTGAAGCGGCTGCCCGCCAGCCCGAGTTGATGAATGAATTGCAAACCAAAATGTTTTTGCTAGCGGGTTTGATTGACGCGGCTTTCTTGATTGGCGTGGGTATTGCCATGATGTTTGCCTTCGCCAATCCCTTCGTCTTGAAGTAATTCTTGCCACAACCCTTAGAGAGGTGTTGACGTGAGCATCAACGCTACCCTGTTCGTTCAAGCCATTGTTTTTGCCATTTTGGTCTGGTTCACGATGAAATTCGTGTGGCCACCCATCGCAACTGCTCTGGATGAGCGCGCCGAAAAAATCGCCCATGGCTTGAAAGCCGCTGAGCATGCCCATATTGAACTCACCAACGCGCACAAGCATGTTGAAGTGGAGTTGGCCAAAAACCGCAATGAGGCCGCGGCCCGCATCGCAGACGCCGAGCACAGGGCAGCCATCCTCATCGAAGAGGCCAAGCACAAGGCAACGGAAGAGGCGAACAAAATCATCGCCGCTGCGCACCTTGAGACCGAGCAAGCCATGCTCAAGGCCAAGGAGGGGCTGCGTGACCACGTGGCGGTATTGGCCATCAAAGGGGCCGAGCAAATTCTGCGCAAAGAAGTCAATGCCAGTGTGCATGCCGATTTGTTGAACAGATTGAAGTCGGAACTTTGAGGACGCACCATGGCTGAACTCGCTACCATCGCCCGACCTTACGCCGAAGCATTGTTTCAGGTGGTCAAGGCCGATGCTGCCAATGCTGCAGTCTGGTTGGACAGTCTGGCGGTGGTTGCTGCAGACCCTGATTTGCTGCAATTTGCCCATGATCCCAAGGCCACCCAGGCCCAAGTGATGGATTTGATGGCCCAAGTCGGTCCCAAACCCATGCCTGAAGCAGCACTGAACCTTCTCGCCATCTTGGTTGAGAACGGCCGCTTAGCGGTTTTGCCTGAAATTGCCCGCCACTTTCATCTATTGGTGGACGCTTTGACGGGCGTGCGCCAAGCCGTGGTGCACAGTGCATTTCCTGTCGAGGGCACTGCCCTTGACGATTTGACCAAAGTGATTGAAAAACGCTTTGGGAGCAAACTCTCTGTGCAAGTGGCTCTTGAGCCCGAGCTCATTGGGGGCGTTCGAGTGGTGGTCGGCGACGAGGTGCTTGACACCTCGGTCAAAGCCCGTTTGGAACAAATGAAAGTCGCGCTGACAGCCTGAGCAATCCCGCTCTCGCAAGTTGGCCTCACATAGGAAGAAGGAAAGAGTCATGCAACTCAATCCCGCAGAAATTTCTCAACTCATCAAAACCCGTATCGAGGGTTCTAGCGGTAACACCAATGTGCGCAACCAAGGCACTGTGATTTCCGTGACCGATGGTATTTGCCGCATTCATGGCTTGTCCGATGTGATGCAAGGCGAGATGCTGGAGTTCCCCAACAACACCTTTGGCCTGGCACTGAACCTCGAGCGCGACTCGGTCGGCGCGGTGATTTTGGGTGAGTACGAGCACATCTCTGAAGGCGACACGGTCAAATGCACCGGGCGTATTTTGGAAGTGCCTGTGGGCCCTGAGCTGATTGGCCGCGTGGTCAACGCGCTAGGACACCCTATCGACGGCAAAGGTCCGATCAATGCCAAGATGTCCGACGTGATTGAAAAAGTCGCGCCTGGCGTCATCGCCCGACAATCCGTCGACCAACCGATGCAAACGGGATTGAAGTCGATCGACTCCATGGTGCCTGTTGGCCGTGGTCAGCGTGAACTGATCATTGGGGATCGTCAGACCGGGAAAACCGCCGTTGCGATTGACGCCATCATCAATCAAAAAGGTCAGAACATGACCTGCATTTATGTGGCCATTGGTCAAAAGGCCTCGTCCATTAAAAACGTGGTGCGTGCATTGGAAAAAGCCGGTGCCATGGACTACACCATTGTGGTGGCGGCCTCAGCCTCTGAATCTGCCGCGATGCAGTATGTGTCCGCTTACTCAGGCTGCACCATGGGCGAATACTTTCGCGACCGCGGTCAAGACGCACTGATCGTGTATGACGATTTGTCCAAGCAAGCGGTGGCTTATCGCCAAGTCTCCTTGCTGTTGCGTCGCCCGCCGGGCCGGGAAGCTTATCCCGGGGACGTGTTTTATTTGCACAGCCGATTGCTTGAACGCGCCGCGCGCGTGAACGCCGACTATGTCGAAGCTTTCACCAAAGGTGAGGTCAAAGGCAAAACCGGTTCACTCACTGCGCTGCCCATCATTGAAACCCAGGCCGGGGACGTATCGGCCTTCGTGCCCACCAATGTCATCTCCATCACCGATGGACAAATCTTTTTGGAAACCTCCTTGTTCAATGCAGGCGTCAGACCTGCCATCAATGCGGGTATTTCAGTCTCGCGTGTGGGCGGCGCTGCACAGACCAAGCTGGTCAAGAGCCTCTCCGGTGGTATTCGCACCGACTTGGCCCAATACCGTGAATTGGCCGCGTTTGCGCAGTTCGCATCCGATTTGGATGAGGCCACCCGCAAGCAGCTCGATCGTGGTGCCCGCGTGACCGAATTATTGAAGCAACCTCAATACAGCCCACTGCCCATCAGCTTGATGGCGGCCACATTGTTTGCTGCCAACAAAGGCTACCTGGATGACATCGAAGTCAACCAAGTGTTGCACTTTGAAGCGGGCTTGCATCACCATTTGAAAGACAAGTGCGCTGCTTTATTGGCCAAAATGGAAAAAGACAAAGCCATGGACAAAGAAGCCGAAGCTGATTTGGTGAAGGCCATTGAAGTCTTCAAAAAGTCCTTTGTTTAATCGCCATCAAGCAGCAAGGAGCACTTCATGGCAGTAGGCAAGGAAATACGCGGCAAGATCAAATCGGTGGAAAACACCAAGAAGATCACCAAGGCCATGGAAATGGTCGCGGCTTCCAAAATGCGCAAGGCGCAAGATCGCATGCGTGCGGCGCGTCCTTACAGCGAAAAGGTGCGCAACATCGCTGCCCATTTAGGGCAAGCCAATCCCGAGTATGTTCACCCGTTCATGAAAATCCA
>Ga0172372_10006296_pt1 | contig 16202 bp, 2 predicted proteins | sample LakKiv5m_2_FD_114544 | JGI IMG/M metagenome (GOLD analysis project Ga0172372, IMG submission 114544) | Freshwater microbial communities from Kabuno Bay, South-Kivu, Congo - kab_092012_9.5m | ecosystem: Environmental > Aquatic > Freshwater > Lake | place: Democratic Republic of the Congo...
TCCGAGCGCGAGGACGAGCCCGTTGAAGCTGTCTCCCGCCCCGTGCTTCTTCGTCCAACCGCTCATCCAGAGCCACGTGTGGTCGCGCGCCGCGCTCGTGATTGTCGCGGTGTCGTACTCCCCGGCCGCGTCAGCACCCGTACCGCCGGCGCTGCCCGTGACGCTCACCCGCTGGATCGTGTGCTCGGCACCCCACTCCACCACGTACACCGTGAACGTCGCGGCCATGAGCGCCCGATCGTTCGACCACCGCTTCACTGTGATCGTGTCCGTGCCGGAGGGGGAAATCTTTCCGTACAGGCTGGCGAAGTGGTCCTGGTCCGCGCTCGCGACGGTGGCACCGCCGCCGCCGGGGCCGCCGTAGACGACGACCTGGTCCAGGTCGCCCCATGTCCGGGCGGACCGGACCGTTGTGGTCTCCTCGGCAGCCGCCGTGCCCGTCCCTGTGACCGCCTCGATAACGTCCACCAGCCGGAACCCGGAGCCCTCCTCATCGACCAGGCTCTCGATGACGAGAATGACCCCCTGCCACGCTGTGGCGGCCGCACCGCGTTCGAGCCGCAGGACGTCACCACCAGAGCTCGCCGCCAGATCGCCTGTTCCAAATGGGTCCTGTGTGACCCGGACGCCCGAGCTGTCGGCGTCCGCGCTGGTGGCATCCTCGACGCCGCGGATCATGACGAAATAATGGCGCGCCAGGACTTGATCCAACGTCAGGTCGTACGTCGTGCCGGAGAATGAACTGCCCGAGATCTCATAGGCGGTCACCCGCACCGTCGCGGCGGGCTCGGGCACCACGCGCTCCACGAGTTCTTCCACGAGCCCGACGTCGACAGTTTGCACCCAGGCCGTCCAGGGCTGCCCGCTCCCACCGCGCGACGCGGTGGCCTCTTCACGGTCAGTCGGCCGTAGGTGCCACTGGAGGCGCTCGAAATGGGTGCCCGTCCCCGCCGACGTGTGGTGCTGGAGCCCGAGCCGCGTCCCTTCGGTCTCCCCGGCGTCGGACTTCTCCTCGGCCAAGGGCCCTGGTACGTCGTGCAGGTAGGAGGTGTCCGTACTGCCGCCGTCGACCTTGAAGTGCCAGTCCACGTCGAACAGGGGGTGGCTGTGCACCGTGACGAGGACGTCTTTCGACACAGCGGTTTCGGTCCCGACCGCGACGCTGGTTTCCTCCTCGCTGGTTGCGACGCCGTCCCCGAGCGCCAGCGTGCAAGCGATGAAGCTGTCGCCGGTGTCCTCGCCGTGGGTGAGACCACTCATCCAGAGCCAGGTCCGCGCGCGGGTCACCTCGGTGATGCTCGCCGTGTCGTACTCGGCGGCGGCGTCCACCCCGTCGCCCCCGTTGCTCCCAGTGATGGCGACGCGTTGGATCGTGTGCTCGGCGCCCCATTGCACGACGTAGACGGTGAAGGTCGCGGCCTGGAGGCTCGTCGTCGGGCTGTACCGGGTCAGCGCCAGCGACGCGGTCCCGGAGGGAACCAGTTTGCCCCAGGTCGACGGGTACTGGGCGCCGCCAGAGGCGCTCGTGCTGACGCCGCCGCCACGCGGCCCGCCGTAGACCGCGACCTGCGCGAGGTCGGTCCAGGCGGCGGAGGTGGCGTTCGTGACCTGGTTCGCGCCTGCGCTACCACTACTCGCCGCGATGCTCTTCACGTCGACGAGCGTGAACCCCGAGCCGGCCGAATCTCCCAGGCACTCCCACACCACGACCGTGCCAATCCAATCGCCTTGGCCGGACGCCCCCCGCGAAAGGCCCAGCTTCGTCTCCCCGGAAGACGTACCCAGATCTCCCGTGCCGAAGGGGTCCGTGCCCACGGCCACGCAGGCGTTGTCTGGAGTCGGGATACTCGTCGCGACGCCGCCTTGGACCATGACGAAGTAGTTGGGCGCGAGCGGGTGTTCGAGCGTCACCTCATGCGTGGTGCCCGAGAACGTCACCGCATAACTCGTGACCCGGAAGCTCTTCTGCAGCTCCGACTGGGTACCCACGTCCTCCGAGACTGCGATCTTCCGGCCGAAGGCGTCGAAGTACGTCAGCGTCGGGGTGTCAAGGTGGTCCGCGAAGCGCTGGAGGAAGCGGCCGTAGCGCGGGTCGACCGCGTCGACGTCCCCCGCGTTGTCGTTCCGATCGGCGAAGGTCTGGTACCAAGGATGGAAGCTCGTCGCCTCAAAGGTACCGTCCGGGTGGTCGACGCGGATCGCCCGGCCCAACGGGTCGTAGAGGGTCTGGATGTAGGGCGTTTCCGCGGGCTCGGCGAAGTCCGCATCGGCGCCGAAGGTCGGCTGGAACGCCCGGTAGGGCTGCCCCTTCTGGTTGTACTCGACCCAGCCGGTCACCCGGAAGCGCGGCGTGGTCGGCGTGGAGGGATCGGGTTCCGCGGTGTGCCGCTCCTGCAGCGTCCGGCCCACCCCGTCGACGTAGCGGTATACGTCGAAGGTGTCGCCGTGACGCGTCTGCCGGACCTGGAGCAGGATCTGGATGGGCTGCACCGTGAAGTCGTAGGCGTATTCCTCGGTGGGGTAGGTCTCGTCGTCCCCCTCCCAGGTACCCGGGACCGTCTCCTTCCCCTTCACTGCCTTCCAGGCCGGCAACCCCGTGGGGTCGTAGCCGAATGTCGTGTGGTTGCCGTTGGCGTCCACGACCTCGTCCACGTGGAACGGGAGCTCGCCGCGTGTCAGCGTCGTCGGGTTCCCCGCCGCGTCCTCGGCCACGACGGGGAACAGGGCGTAGGTCGTGTCGTAGGTGAAGGTCAGGTCGTTGCCACCCGGGTCCCGGAACACCGCGACGAGCCCCTCGGCCGTGTACTGGTAGCGCTCCGCGTGGACGTAGTGGCTCGTTCCATCCGCGAGGTAGTCGCCGCGCGCCGTGAGCGCGGCGGAGGCCCCCGAGCCCGATGGGTACGTCGCGGTGACCAGGGCGTCCGTCAGCGCGAAGACGAGCTTGCACTTGAGCAGGCCCTTGTCGCCCGCGACCAGCCCGGCCGTCGTCCCGGAGCCCGGGTAGCCCCTCCCTTGGAAGTCAGTGCCGTCATAGAAGTATTTCTCGCGGGCGAGGAGCACGTCCGCTCCGGTGTACCGCTCCACCTGCGCCACCTTGCCGACCAGGTAGGTGGGGTCGTCGAAGTCCGTGTCGGCGTCGTCCAGCGCGTCCAGGTACGTCGTCGTCACGTAGCGCTCGAGATCCTCGGCCTGCTGATTTCCCAGCGCGCTCCCGTCCGTGGTGGCCCGCCCCGTGCCCATTTCCCGCACTTCCTCGGGCAAGCCGAAGCCCGACCCCGCATCCAGATCGTAGGTCGTCGCGGTCTCGAGGATGCGCTCCTCGGTGCCGCGCTCGGTGTAGGTCGATCGCGCTGCTGTCGGAAGCGGCGCGTGCGCCCACTGCCCATCCAGCCCCTGTTCGATCGCGTACACTGTGTAGCCCGACTCGCTCACCAGGTAGGGCCTCGTCAGATCATCGAGGGTGTACGTTTCTTCCCGAACCATCATCCCACGCAGACTCCGCAACGCCGAGCGCGTGACCGGGTAGGTGTGCGCGAGCGGCGACGAGCTCACCTCGGTCGAGTACTCGTCGTCGAGGTCCAGGTCGGTGCCGCAGTGGAACCAGCGGCGCACCATCGCCTGGATCAGCGGGTCGTCCGCGTCTGGGTCCGATTCCGTGTCGTATTGTTCGACCCGACCGAACCCCCGGAACTCCCGCTCGACCCCGTCGTAGACCCCGTGGTGGTATTGGTACTCAGTCGAAAGCTCAAGCCCCGTGACCTCGTCCGTCACCGTCACTCGGTCCACCACCCGCTGGACGAAGGGCATGTGGCTCCGCCAGGGCGCCAACGCCTCCTTGTCCCGCTTCCAGTGCTGGGCGGAGGAACCGTACTGGAGGATTGTCGTCCCCCCAACGCCGTTGTCGATCGTCTGCAACAGGTCCGGGCTCCCCTCGGGGAACAGGTCCAGGTACCGCCAAGCGCGGCGCGAAGTGGGCGTGCGGTCCGTGAACAGGAGCCCCGAGGCCCCGTTTCCGCGCAGGTCGGTGGGCTCCACGTGACCGAGCGAGCCGAGATGGAGCTGGCTCACTCGCACCCCGGCCGCCAGCGAGAGCCCGCCCTGGTTCAGGTAGACCGTGACACAGCCGTTCTCCACGTAGAGCATGTCCGCCTGTCCCGACCCGGTCAGGTCCGCCCACTTGACCTTGGTGGGATCGAAGTCCGATCCAAACGAGGGCGCATTCTCCAGCAGGAACGATTCTCCAAAGCGCCCCTTGCCGAGCCCCGGCCACACCTCGATCCGACCCCGGTTCATGTACACGAGGTCGGGCAGGCCGTCGCCGTTGATGTCGGCGAGCTGCGCTCGCGGGTCGTCCAGCCGACAGGGCGGCGACCGCGCGATCGGGATGCCCGGCGCCCATTCCCCGTCACCGAGGTTCTCGAAGTAGGTCGCTCCCCTCCCTCCCATGCGGAGGGCGTCCGGGATGCCGTCCCCGTTCAGGTCCAGAACCCGCACGTCAGGTGCGCCCAGATCCACGTTCGGGGCACTTCCCTTGATCATCGGCGCAGACCAGCCGCCGCTCGGCCGGGCGTGGAAAATGTGGGCGCCGCCCGACATCACCAGGTCACCCCACCCGTCCCCCGTCATGTCCGAAATGAACGCACTCGGCTCGGCGAGCATCGCCGCCACCGGCGCTGGTACCCGCACAGGCGGGTCGAAGGTCGCGTCCCCCCGGTTCACCCACAGCCAGTGCCCGCCTTCCGTCGCTGCCAGGATGTCTGGCAGCCCGCTCCCCGACTGCCGCACCAGCGTGACGTCGGCGTCCGAGAGCGGCGACGGCGGCAAAGCCGCGTCCACCTCGACCCACTCCCGGTCCGCGAATCCCTCGGTGTAGGTGAACGTCAGGCCTGGCACCGTCCGGTCGGACTCCCCCGGCGCCGAGCAGGTGATCGTCACCGACACCAGCAGCGACCGGCCCGTCAGCGACGACGTTGTGTAGGCGAACGCGTACGCCCGGAACGTGAACCAAGAGCTGTCGGAGGTGAGCTTCACCTCCAGCGCGATGGCGAGGAGCCTTTGGTCCTGCACGTGCTCGAACCCGCGACGGGCGGACCAGATCGGGTCCGGCCGGTCCTCGTACGTCAGGCTGATCCGATAGCATCCCGCCCAGCTCACCGTCGTCAGGCGCACGTCGAATGTCGTCGTGTCCCGGGTGTACCCGTAGACGACCTCGTTCCCGTGCACGTCCCGCTTCCGGCTCGGGTACCACACCGCGATACGGTCGAAGTCGTCCCGGAGCTGATGTTCGGGATCCTCCCCGTAGAAAACCCGCGTCCCGTCACGCTCGGTCACCACCCAGTAGTCGTCCGCCCCCGACTGCACGTGCTGCACCCGCGCGAACCGCGTCTCGATCCGAAATCGGTACAGTCCACCCGTCAGAGGAACCAGCTCGTCCCCCTGCAGCACGAACGTGTCCCCTTCGTTGTCGTAGCTGGGGATCCCCCGGTCGATCCGCCGCTGGATCGACGCCAGCGAGAGGTTCCATCCCAAGCCCGCGATGCCCGCACCTCCCTGCGTGTCGTACACCAGCGACAGAGCCGGGCCGAGGCCGGCGTGGCCCGGTAGCGCCGCGATCGGGATCGCGTACGTCCCGCTCCCCGTGTAGCCACCCGCCTGGAACGTCTGGCCCGCTGACGACACCTTTCCCGCCCCTGACGGTAGGGCAAGGGTCTGCTCGGAGAGGTTCTTTGGAGTCACGGGGTCCGCACCCACTCGATCGCGACGAACATCTCATCGAGATCATCGAGACTGCCACTCCAGGTGCCGATGTCGACGTCGAGCCCAATGGCACTCAGCGCGGTCGCTTCCACCCTGGTGCCGATGGCGTAGCTATTGACCCCGGCCGGCTGGTTGCCGAGCGACGACGATGACGCGAGTGTGATGGGAAGGCTCGTCGAGCCGAACGTGAGTGTCACGTCGACGTAGAAGAGCGTGGGGTCGCCGCGTACCGCGAGATAGATCCAGACGCGCGCGACGTAGAGGTCGGTGTTCTCCAGCGACGGCGGCTTTAGCGAGTCGGGCAAGCTGACGGCCATGGTCGGCGAGCCGGAGCCGGTGGACTTGAGGGTCGCCCATGCATCGGGGAAGTCGTGACTGGCACGAAGAAAGTGCACATACCGGGAGTCGTAGGCGGTCAGGGTGGTGCCGACCCACTTCCAGCTCTCCACGCTCTCGTCCGCGAGCTCGCCAAGGTAGGTGTTTACCGTGCTCTCGAACGTGGGGGTGCCCTGGCGTGCCGTGAACCGGACGTGAATCTCCACGTCGCTCACGTCGCGAAGTCGGATCGCGGGGTAGTCCGACGGAAGGGAGAGGCTCCAGTCGCTGATCGCGCCCGCCCGCTCGAACGGTAGGTATCGCTCGTCCCGCATGCTGGCGTTGAAGAGCCCGAAGTCGCTCCGGCCATAGCTCAAGGCGATGACGTCGCCGACGTAGCGGTTGTCGGTGAAGTCGGCATCGGTCGAACCTGTGCGTGCATAGCCGGAGGTGCGCTCGACGGTCCGGACTTGCGCGCCCGTGAGGGTCAGCTCCATCGGTACGACCATGTCGGTTCCGGCTGAATGAACAACCGTAACGGCGACGGTTTTGAGGCGGCGGAAGTAGTGACCCGGAGCATCCCGGTCGAATACCACCTCCGGAATCGAGAAGCTGCAGGACTGCGTCTCCCGGAGCTGCGCGAGCGCCTCGGGATCGAGTTCGCTCAAGCGCAGGGTCTTGATCAACTCGAACTCCCGGTCGTCTCCGTCAAGGTAGGCCGACTCCATCTGTTCGAGTTCAAGCTGCAGGCGCTCGCCGGCGAGCATTCCTTTTTTGGCGCTGTCCCAGTACGATAGGTAGTTGATGAAGGTCGTATCTGCGCCGATCTCGCACTGCCAGCATTCCTGCGTTTGCCGCGCCACGTAGACAGCGAGCTGGTACGACTGATAGTAGACTGACGCCACCTCCGAAAGCATCCAGTCGTACAATTCTTCGTTGGTGAATTTATCTTCAAGAAGCGACAGCAATTCTTCGTTGTTGTCGCGCTCTCGCTCCGTTTGGGCGATGTCGCGCTCCGCTGCCGCGACGCGCGCTGTCGCCGCATCGATCTGCGCCTGGACTTGATCCACCTGCTGCGTGGCGCTGTCGGCCTGAAACTGCCACTCCGCGTTCCGCCTCAGCAGTGCTCCGGCGATTCCGTACTCCTGGGCCAGGTAGCCATGCTCGATGATCCCCTTCTCGTCGACGAGCGCCAACGCCCGATACCAGTTGCCGACGTGCGAGCCACCGTAGGTCAGCGAGAATCCGAACGGCGGCGTGACCGTTATCGACTCGTCCGGAAGCAGCGATGCCAAGCCAGCGCAGACCTGGGAAAAGAAGGCGTCATCGTTGGCGCCGCGCGCAGCCTTCAGGGCGGACAGCTGAGCCGCCTCTTCGCTGGAGACGCCGCTCTCGATCGGATACCCATCCTCCAGCGATCGCCGCACCGTGTAGCCGGTTCCGCTCGCGAGGAGCCCGGAGTAGTAGGCCGCGCGTGCCTGAACCGCTTCCTTCAGCCGGTTGAGCACCGCCAAGTTCTGGCTGGCCTCCTCGAGCTGGAAGTTCTTGATGTCGAGGAGGATGTTGTAGACGGAGCCGTCGTGGGAGGCGCGGAGGCGTGCGAGGGCTTCGGCGTCGCGCTTTTCGTAGGCGGCGAGGAGGGAGGCACCGAGGGAGCGGACCGAGGCGCAGTAGGCGTAGGCCCGCTGGATCATGAAGGAGAAGCGGTAGTTGGGGCGGCTGACGGTGAGGCCGCTGAGGATGGAGGCGAGGCTCCAGCCGAGCGCGCTGGCGGAGACCAGGAGGGCGGGGTCGATGGGCGGGTCCCAGGTCGCGAGGACCCGGACCTCGCCCGCGATGTTCATGGAGTTGCGGATCTTGAAGAGCCGGTCGTCCAGGGTGTCCCAGTAGGCCAGCAGCTTGGGATTGGGCGGGGCGCAGAAGGTGCCGAGGAGGCGGAGGACGCCGAGGCTGGCGCCCGCGTTGGAAAGCGCGCCGGTCGTGCAGGGGCTCGCGAGGAGCCCCTCGACCTTGTCGAGGCGGGTTTCGGACGTGCCGTCGAGCACATCGGAGACGCTCAGGCTGGAGATCGACCCCTCGGACTCCAGGATCTTCGGCCGGTCGCCGAGCAGTTCGAGCGCGAGCATGTAGAGGTTGGTGGCCTCGTTGATGGCCTCGATGGTGTCCTGGGAGAAGAGACTGTCGCCCCACTCGATGAGGTTGTCGAGGTAGCGCATCAGGGTCCACGTCTGGTAGGCCCGGGTGCGGATGGCCGCGATCTTGTGAGGGTCGAAGGGATCGTTCCGCCACGCGACGATCTGCAGGAGCCACTGGAGCCGGTTCAGATCGGTGGTGGGGTCATCGGTGTTTCCGAGGAGGATGGCTTCCAGCTCGCCGATGGTGTCGGGGGCGGACGTGGTGAACGGCCGGATGCGCCACCAGCCCCCCGGGGCGCCGCCGCCCGCATCGCGGGTGGGGTCGAAGACGTAGTGGAGCCACTGGCGCGCTTCGGCGAAGCGCTGGGCGGAGCGGAGCCGATCGGCGATCAGCATCGGCCCGTGGAAGAAGACCTCCCAGTTGTAGGAGGCGTAGGCGCCCCCGTAGGAGAAGTCGATGTCCTCCTCCGGGTAGGGCATCCGGACTTCGGAGGTCGGGTCATAGGTGTCGTCGAACACGTCCGGGTTGACGGATGCCTGCTGGATGAGGTCGGCGTGCTCTCCGTCGGGGTCCGGCGCGAGGAGCCCGTCCACTCCGAAACGGCGGACCTGCCCGAGGAAGGTGCAGGTGAAGGGGTGGTAGAAGGTCTGGAACAGGAAGCGGGGCGACGCGGCCAGCTCGGTCATGAGGTCGCCGTTGAGATCGCTGGCGACGGTGAGCGACCGGACGATCTTGCTCTGGACGGCGGAGGTATCGCCGCCCAGCACGAGCGCGAATTGCGTATCGTCGCGCAGGCGCGCGGCGGTGGTGTTTCCGACCGCGTAGGTGCGTGCGAGGACGCCCTTGCTGTCCGAGGTGAAGGAGCTCTTCGCCTTCTTCCTGCCTCGCTTTTGTCCTCCCGCCGCGTCCTGCCGTGCGTCCTGTGACAGCGCCACATCGTCGTCGGTCAGCTGGTAGTCGATGTCGACGGTGGTCGCCGGGATGGTCGGGGCCGTGCTCGGGGGGATGAAGTCGGTCGCGTTGCGCGGGTCGACCAGCCGCCCAGGGTTGAAGCTGTTCTCGTTCTGCTCGGGCTCGTCCGGGCAGTCCTCCAGGGGAACGATCAGGTATGCCCGCGCGTCGTCCACGAAGAAGAGGGAGGTTTCGTTCGCGTAGAAGGTGACGTCGCTGGTCGGCGGCACCAGCCGCCACACATCCACCTGGACGTCATCGAGGAGCTCCGGCTGGTCCGCATAGGCCGCCTCGCCGTCGACCGGGACGAACAGGGACCCGCCCTCGTCGTTCTCGAAGACCTGGCGCTGCGCGAGGGTGCCGGCGGGAAGGGTGTCGTCCGATTGGAAGGTCTCCGTCAGGGTGGCGACCTTCAGCGTCTCGTCGCATCCGCCCAGCCGGAACGCGCCCACGCGCTCCAGCGCGGCGGAGGTCGTTTCCCGGTTGGTCTGGACGTAGAGGTCGATGTAGAGGCCATCGTCCTCCTCGCGGGCGCGCAGGGTGATGTCGTCCTCGTAGGTCATCGCGAGGGTGCCGGTGACGGCGTGTTCCGACGACGAGGAATGGGTGGTGACGATCTCCAGGAGCACGGCGAGGGCTTCGTCGGAGGTCCCGAGACCGGCCCACCCGCCGTTGCGATACTCGGCCATGTTCAGCGTGACGTTCCAGGACTGGCGGAGGGTCTCGCTGCCGTCGTCGGTGTCCTCCTCGATGGTCGGCCAGAAGAGGTAGAGGCGCCCGTGGTAGATGACGGGGAGCAGGTGGTCGGAGTTGACGCTCAGGCCCACCTCCTCCCAGGACGTCCACCGGATGCCGTCGTCGCGACGGCGCCAGAGGTAGCGGGCAGGATCGGTCCGCGTCCGCGCGAAGGCGTACAACACGTCGACCGAGCCGTCGGCGTCCTCCCGCTGGTCATGAACGAACGCCAGCACCTCCGGCTTGGAGAAGCTGTTGACCGTGTCGAGGTAGGTCAGGTACGCGGACTCGGCGGCACCGGTCGTCAGGTCGGGCGAGGACAACGACTTGGAGAAGGACGAGAACTCCGGACTCATCTCGGTCCGCAGATCGGGCTCGATCCAGTTCTCCGGCCACAGGAAGACCTTCACGGCCGCTTCCCAGACCCGGTAGGTCTTCATCCACTCCCACTGGTCCGACTGCGAGGACGTCAGCGAGAGCCCGCTCTCCTGCGCGAGGAGGCAGCGGATCACGAACAGCTGCACCGAGCAGAGCGCCTGCCGCATCCGCGACGTCTGCATGATCGGCATCATCTCGACATCGATGAGCAAGTCCCCGTAGAGGTCGATGCGCTCGTCGACATCGGGGTCGCGCTGCGCGAGGTAGTCCGCCAGCGCGTCCCGCTGCTGCACGCGCAGCTTGTCCTGCAGCGGCGTCACGATCGAGAGCCACTCGGACTCTTCGTACTTCGAGCGGGTCGTCAGCCGGATGTCCGCCGACTCCGTCGTGCCCGCGGTCGAGGCCGCCCACCGCGACACCTGCCGGGCCGTCATCCCCAGGCGCGTCGTCGTCGCCATCGCGTCGAAGAAGCGCCACCAGTTGCCGGCGATGCGCCAGCCCGCCCGCCAGCTGAAGTTGAAGCCATCCGCGCCGTCGAGGTCGTCCACGTCCGCCAGCGCCCAGTCCGTGCGCGCAACCAGCGCGTCTTTGAAGGCGCTCTCCGTCCCCGTGTCCACCGCCGCGAGCAGTTCGACGAAGGTGGGCTCCAGGTCCGCGGGCAGCCGCGCCCGCTGCGCGAACAGGATCCGGAGGTTCTGCCAACCCGAGTACAGCGTCGTCGGCGTGGTCGCGCTCACCGGCAGGACCACATTCAACAGCTGCCAGCTCGTGTAGTGGGAGAGCAGCCAGCTCGTCTCGTCGCTATCGAGCGCCAGCGCCGCCAGGATTGTCGCCACCTTGTGCAGGCGCAACACCGTGTCGTACTGGGTCGGTGCGTCCGCACGCTCCTCGATGCTCGTCGTCCCGAGGAAGGTCGTCGTGTAGAACTCGTCCTCGGCCGAAGCCTCCGCCCCCGCCGTGAGGTTCGGGGCGGTGGACTCGAGGAGCACCTGCACGATGTCCACGTCCAGGCTCAGCGCCTCCGCGAGCTTCGTCCGCAGGATCTCCGGCCGGGTGACGCTGTCTCCCGCGACGAGCGAGGTGTGCAGCCCGGACAGGATCTCGGTGAGGTTCTCCTCGGAGGGGCCTTCGACCTCGGTGGCATCCGCGTCCTGCCCGAGCAGCCAGTACAGCCGGCGGGTCGAAAACGCACCCGCCTTGTGGGCCGTGACCTCCCGCATCGCGAGATCGGCAGCGGGCAGCGCCGAGAATGGCGTCAGCCCGGACATGTCGAGGAAGTCGAGCGTCTCCTCGACCGACATCCCCCATGCCCGCGCGAGGCTCACGTAGCGGGCGACTCCCGAGAGCGACGCCAGCGTCACCGTCGTCCCGAGCGAGGTCACGCGCGTCTTGAGCCGGTCGAGATCGTCGAAGTCGATCTGCAGCGCCGACAGGATCGCGTTGGTCACGGCCGACTGCTCGGGCTCGGTCGTGTTGTCCACGCTGGCCAGGTCGTACACCCCGGTCTGGTCCAGGTCCGTGCGCGCGGTGTTCAACGCCAGCGCCTCCAGCACGGACCGGTTCCAGCTCGGATCCTTCGCCTCCATCGTCGCGTTCTGGAAGAGCCGGTCATACCAGGAGGGCTCGACCACCTCCTCGATCTCCCGGCCCTGGCGGGTGTCCAGCATCCCGAACCAGGACATCAGCTCCAGGAGCGGGCGGCGAGTCGTGTCCCCCAGCAGCACGAGTTGTCCCACCTTCATCGCCGACGTCCCGTTCAGGGTGCTCGCCCCGAATGCGACGAGGGCCCGGTCGAGATCCAGCATGGACCAGCCCGTTGCACGCCACAGCCGGATGAACCGCATCATGGGCGTCGCCGTGTCGCGGAACCACGTCTCCCACTGCGTCGGCGTCAGGCTCGATGTGGACGCCTTCTCGAACTCCAGTTCGTCGTAGTTGCAGGTGTCCGACAGGGCCAGGTTCGTCGCGATGTCGTGGTACCGCACGTGCAGCAGGTCCTTGAGCTCCTCGATCGTCAGGCCCGACCGCTTCAGGAGCTCCGGCACGTACCGGAGCGCGTTGTCCCAGGCGACGGTCCCCGTCGTGCCCGGCCGCGGGTTCGTGATTCCCGTCGAGGACGCATAGCCCCAGTGCTTCCACCACTCGCTCGCACCGCTCGCCGTGTCCGTCCCCGTCACCAGTTCCCACTGCGCCGAGGACAGCGACAGCCGCTCCGCGGCCTCCTGGGCCGCCGTCGCCAGCGCGCCGCCCGACGGCACCAGCCGGATCAGCTGGTGCCGCGGAACGCCGAGATGCTCCAGGAACACCCGCGACTCCGCCAACCCCAGGCTGAAGGGCAGGCGGAACGGGAAGATCGCCGTGCTCAGCACCTCGTCGTACACCTCGTCGTTCCGGTGCTCGGGCGTCGCTCGCAGTTGCTCGGCCGTCCAGGTCGTTGCCGAGAAGTCCACCTGCGTCTTGCCGTCGAGGATCGCGATCCGGTCTTCGAGGACCTCGTTCACCAGATCGATGTAGGGAAGCGTCGTGTCGTTGTTCGGGCACGTCAGCTTCACGTCGTAGAGGTCACCCCGCCGGCCTTGCAGCGTCGCCTCGCCTCCGAAGTCCTGCACGAAGGAGAGCAGGTCCACCATGTAGGCGCCGGGGCTCAGGATCGACTCGCAGCTCGAACACTCGCAGCTGCCCGACTCCCCAAAGATGTTCGTGTACTCGGGGATCCCCGCGACCAGCGCGGCGTTGTCCTTGATCGCCTCCGCCAGCGACGGAATCGCCTGGATCGACACCCCCTGCATCTTCGCCGTGTGGACCCCGTAGACGGCCAGCGCCTGGGCCGCCTGCTGGCTCGCCCGGCGGTACACCGTCCGCGCCCCGGCCGCCCCTCCGAACGTCGAGGAGAAGGCCGTGACGAACGGACCCATCCGCATCTTCTCGATCTTCACCGCCGAGTCCAGCCCGGCGTCCAGGAGCGCCTTCACCCCTGCGAAGCGGCTGGTCGACGGCACGAGTCGGTACACCCGCTGGGCCGCCTTCAGCTGCAACTTCGTCGCCGCCGCGTCCGTGAGCCCCGTCGTCGTGAAGCCGCTCCACCCGCCGTCCACGTGGGTGCGCTCGAAGTCGAACGTGGCATTGTTCCCGAGGAACGTCGTCACGTCGGCCCAGCCTGACCCCGCCGCGGACGCGTCTGCCTTGATGCGTGCCGTCGGGAAGGCCGCCTCCACGCGCTCCCGGATCATCCGCGCATAGTTCTGCTTCTTCACCGTGTTGTTCGCGCCCTGCACCCCGTTCGGCCACCCCGCCGGGCTCCCGTCCACCACCGTGTCGACCAGCGTCTCCCAGTTCGCCTGGCTCAACTGTGCGAGGTACCGCGCCGAGGTGTACGACCCGCCATGCACCGCCTGGATCGCCTTCACCATCGGCGCGTGGTTGAGCACCAGGCGCCCCGTGAACAGCTTCTTCCGGATCTCGGCCGCGTTGCTCGCGAGATCCGTGTCGGTGTCGCTCGCGAGCGCCGTCCAGAAGGCGTCCGGCGACCCCGTGTGCGCCCGCCATCGGTCCAGGAAGTCGTCCCGCTTTCCCGACGGGAGCGCCGTCGTCGCCAGCAGAGCTCCGAGGCTCCCCGGCCGGCTCGTGCTCAGCATCTCCGTCGTCCGCCACGCCGCCAGGTCCGCCACCACCGACGCCGGCGCGCTGTTCACCGAAGCCGGCGACGCTTTCGCCTTCACCGCCGCCGCCAGGGCCGCCGTCACCCGCGCCGGAGGAACCCCCGAGAGGGGTCCCAACGCACCCGGCAGGCCCTCCGACAGCAGCGCGTAGTACACCGCCGCCGTCAGGTTCGACGTGCTGTGCGCGGCAGCCAGCCGCTTCGCCGCAAGGTAGCTCGTGACTTTGACCTGATCTTCGTCCAGCTTCGAACCGAGGTACAGCGCGTTGGAGTCACTCAGGCTCTGCGCGGTCGTCCCCCCCGGGAGGAGGTTCGTCACCTCGTCGTCGAGGATCTCCCAGTCCGATGGCCCCTGCGCCGTCGCGTCCGCCAGCCTCAGGTCCGCGCGCACGTAGCTCGTCACCCCGTGGTACACCGTCGACGTCGCCAGTCGCACCCCGCCCGTCCCCTCGGCCCGCACGTAGATATCCGCCTCCGACCCCGGCGAAGCGAAGCTCACCACGTACCGTCCATCGGGGCTCGTCGTGGCCGATGTCCCCAGCTGCGTGTCCCCGTTCAGCTTCTTCTGGAACACCTTCACCGTCGTCGAGCCCACCGGCGTCCGGTCCGACCGGTACAGGATCCCCATCACCTCCCAGTTTCCCGTCGCGCCCGTCCCCGGCTCCGTCACCGTCGCCGACACCCCGTAGGGCTGCTTCGACGTCACCCACGTCACGCTCGCCGGACCGTTCGGGAACGTCATCTGCCGCTCCTCCCGGTACACCCACAGTTCCAGTCGCTTGTCGATCCCCCGCGCCCGGCCCAGCGCTCGCTCCACCGCACGGTCGTCCAGCGGAAGACGCGCCGTGAACGCGCCGCTCGCGTCCGTCCGGCCACGCCACAGGAACCGCTTGAACACCGCCGCGCCCCCCCGCCGGAACCACACCTCAACGTCCAGCCCCGACACCCCGCCCCCTGCGCCGTGCCCCAGCGTCCCCGTCACCTCGCGGTACCGGCGGGTCGGGGTCATCGGCGCACCCCGACCGCGTTCCGCGTAGGCAAGAGGCATGGCCATGTCGACAGGCGAGCTTCCATCGCCTCACCGCCCGTCGCGACGATATCACGGATTGGCGAGCCGACGGCACGGCCAGCGACGTCGATCTTGTGAAGGATCTGTTTCGGGTGTGCGAGCCGGCCGCCACCAGCACGCCAATTCGCGCGAAGAGCGACGGCGCGGCTCATGACCCGGAGCACAGTCGGCGCGCTGGCGCCGAGGACCTCGTCGACGCGCAGGGGCTCTGGCACGGGGCTTGAGGCCGGATTCGTCCGACGGTGCGGGGCGCGGGTGACGCGCTGGGTGCCACCTTCGCCCCCGATCCGGGCGATGCTGGCGAGAAGGGCCTGAGGGCGCCGAGGACAGATCCCCGCCGCGGCGCCGAGCCTGCACGTCTTGCATGTCAGCCGCCTTCAGCGGCGCCCTTCTCCTGCCCCATCGGCGGGGAGTCATCGCAGGCGAGCACGCTCCGCGCGCTTGACCCCGACGTCGCCCGCGGACAGTAGCGCGAGGTGGCGATAGCACTCGACGAGCTCGACCCCAAGGGTGCACCGCCGGCGACGGCGCAGCACGCGCATCATCTGCGCGCGCTCGCCGCTCTCTGGCTCGGCGACGTCGCCCGCGCGCTGGCCGCCGTGGACGCCGTGCTGCGGGTGGACGGCGGATGTGCGCTGTCCGCCACCGTGGCCCTCGTCGATGCGCTGGAGAAGAAGCCGGCTGGAGCGATGGGGGCCTACGTCAGGCGCGTGACGCTCGCCGATGGGTGGATGGCGCATGGCGACGCGAGTGCCGCGCGCGATCTGCTCGACTCTGCGCATGCCCGCCGCGCCTTCGACCCGCAGGCGGTCACGCGACTGGCCGCCGCGGGGCTCAAGCTCGTGCCCCGGACGCCCGCTGAGCGCTTCCGCAAACGGCTGGCGCGGGCGGCCGCGTGCGCGCCGAACTGAACGGGCGTGCCGATGCCGCCCCCGACCTGGAGCGACGAGCGCGTCACCGAGGTCGTCGCGGCGGCGCAAGAGGCCCTCCGAGCCTCGCCGTAGTCCGTGGCCTCGCGGACTGCCTTCGCGCGGCCGCTGAAAACCGGAGCGGTCTTCAGCGCGCTCCGACTCCCGGTGATAGCAAAATTGTCTAGGTGATTCCGTGTCATCATCGGCATCGGCATCGGCATCGGCATCGGCATCGGCATCGGCATCGGCATCGGCATCGGCATCGGCATCGGCATCGGCATCGGCATCGGCA
>Ga0172372_10006298_pt1 | contig 16196 bp, 12 predicted proteins | sample LakKiv5m_2_FD_114544 | JGI IMG/M metagenome (GOLD analysis project Ga0172372, IMG submission 114544) | Freshwater microbial communities from Kabuno Bay, South-Kivu, Congo - kab_092012_9.5m | ecosystem: Environmental > Aquatic > Freshwater > Lake | place: Democratic Republic of the Congo...
CGAATTTGAGTCTTGCCTCTTTCTTCGCTTGGAATAATCCATAGGCTGAAAAGGGTGTTCCGATGGGTGAGTTCGTCCGATAACCCAGACCCGTAGCTGAATCAACATAGAGAACATTGGCAAATACATCTGTCATAGCGACATTCACAGAATTCTCATTCGAAAAACCAACAGATCCCGGGTTGTAAAACAAACTTGCGCCATCCTGAAAATAAGCCGTTCCTGCACAACCCATTCCTTGCTGTTTCTGACCCTGGAAATTGACTTGAAATCCCTGCGAAAAGGCGATCACAGGCACAAACATGCAGCAAATATTACGTAGTTTTCTTAGCATAGTTTTAAATCTGGTCCTGCAGTGGAACGGATAAATATACATTTATTTATTCTGTTTGCATACTTCTTCATCGATAAATGATGGGGTCGTTGAACCTAATCTGAAAAGGAGCAATAGACAGATCAGGCCTGTAGTAATCTGTAGATATTAACTGTGCGCCACTTTCCAAAGCGCTTTTGAATCGTGTGTAATCATTTTTTCGCGCTTCCAGGGTGCCAGCATCCGATCGGGTACGGACGATGTATTTTTTTGCCAGTTCACTGATTTCTTTCTCCTTGCCAACGGGTTCGTTTCGAATGACGAAAGCTGTATGAGGCGCTCCAGGTTCGCCATAGACAAACATCGGACGATCGTGCTTTGAAGACAGGTAATTCCCCACAGGATCGCCATCCAAAATAAAAAAAATCCTACCCTGCGTTTCTTTCAAAGATGGCCAACCCGTCTGATCAAGTCGTTCCGAAATGCTCGCGTAATTTTCCTGTAAGTTCGGTGGCGTAAACAGTTTTGCTTTACATGTGCTGAATACATCCAAAATCTCCTGATCCAGTCTATCCATCGCCAAAGAATCGATGGGAATGGCTTTATGAAAACCCAACCTTTTCAGGGTTTTAGAATAGTCGGCCGGTGCGGCTGTTTTTACTTCGATATTCACAAACAACGGGGTGTGATCCGGATGTTGCAAACTCCAGTCTCTCATTTCGATTAGCGCCTGTTTGAATGTGATGTAATTGGTTTCATAATCCACATCCGCGATGTGAAGCACTTTAAATCCCGGAGAATTCCAAAGCGAGTCCTTCACCTTCTGACGTAAACCCCGCACGAAAAAATTAACCCGTCTTTTGGCAAAATGTCCGCCTTTGGGATCATAATGCACATCCAATTCGAATCCGTGAACAGCGTAACGATCCAATTGAACAGTCAACGATTCATGACCATAATCCAGCTGTATTGGGTCAAGTTCGCCACTCAAATGCTTTTTGAAATGTGCTAAAAATTGAATCACCCTGGGATCAGGCTTGCGTTTGTAGCTGTTATGCGATGCCAGAAAACGGTAGTGATTCAAAGGCAAGGTGTCGGTATCCTGAGATTTGAGTCCAAAAGAAGAAAACAGGATAAGTATCCATAGGTGTTTCCCTGTCATAATTTCGTTTTTCGCTGATGCCATTTCCTAGCGATGAATCTGGTTCCGTAATGGGTCAAGACAGCTGTTCCTGAACCTAAGATCATTCCACCAAGCACATCACTGGGATAATGCACGCCAAGGTACATTCGTGAAAAAGCAACGGTTGACGACCATGCATACGCCGGAACGATCACATACCATTTCGGATACTGTAAACTTATTGATGTTGCAGCTGCAAACGCCATGGAGGTATGTCCTGACGGAAAAGAATATGAACCGGCTTTTCCGTATTTGTGGATGTCATCCGGATAAGTAACAAAAGGACGAGGCCTGCTTATCAAGTACTTTAAACCGGAAGTAAGTATTCCGTTGAGAGCCTGAGTGCTTAAACTTTCGATGCCCTGCCATGCACTAACGCTGTCTTTACTCAATGCTCCGACGGACAGTTGCACGAAAGGCATACCAATAGAAACCGGAGTGTCGCTGTCTGAAAAAAAGCGCATCCATTTTCCTCCATTCTCCGAGTACGAACTATTAATGGATTTTAATAGAAGTAAATCCTGGGGCTGTCCGGAAACACTTTTTGAAAAACAGAATACACCAATAAAGAGCGTCCGGCAAACAAAAAGAGGAAAGGACAACGATCAGAGGTGGATGGAGATCCCGATGGAAGGATTCAGGAACACATTCATGCTCTTCCCCTGTCTCGCCTCGATCAATTTATCGAAAACGCCATCAGCCATAGGAAGAAAGATTAATGAAAGATCCGCCTCGAGATAGATCGCCTCCGAAATTTTGTATTGAGGTGTGAATCCACACATGATGCTCAGCATGTCATCGTTACCCTTGATTAATGGATCATCAAGTTTAGTGCCTGCCGCAATAAGGGAGTCCTTGTATGCGCCATGGAACTGACTGGCCAAGCCCAATCCCACGTGGAACATGTAGTTCATTTTTCGGTCCGTAATTCCTCTGTCAGCAGAAATATTGGCAACTGCTTCAAGATTCGCACGCAGAGATAATGAATTATCATCAATCGTTTGACCGTCAATATCCCCGGACGCATTGAGCTGGTCGTAACCAAGGCTTCCTTTAAGGCCCCAGATCGGAGAAAGCATGTAACCCAAGCCTGCATCCAGATGCAACCCTGGCGCCACCTTACTGAATTCGGAATGTACACCCCCAATCCTGCCCCCTGCGTGAAGGTCAAGGAATAATTTTTTATCCGAGCTTTCTTCCTGTGAGAAGCAAACAAACGCCGAGGTGACGGCTAAAAACATTAAAAATTTTTGAATCATCATGTCAATTGTAAAAAGTTTCCGACTAATATAGTTCTATTTTATAAACTCTATGTTTTCAGAGATTTATTTTTTCCCAATCAATATAAAAAATTTTTCCAACAGATTTTGCACTAGTCCAACAGTTCGATTGCTCATTTAAATGTTGCTCTCGCGTTAATGAACTGACTTAGCAGGGCTTAGAATTCACAGTCTGTTAATCTTCCTCGATTAAAAACATCATGTTATTCCCCGTCCTATTCACGTTGATTTAACATACTAAACTGAAATTTGCTCAACTGTTATCGCATAGTCTATGACCAAAAAAACAGCACGCGAAGTGGAACTTGTTGTCATTTCTGACGTCCATCTTGGCACCTATGGCAGTCGGGCTGAAGAATTGAATGCCTATTTAAAATCGATAAACCCAAAAACCCTTATATTGAATGGTGATATTATCGATATCTGGCAATTCAATAAACGTTATTTCCCTCAATCTCACCTTAAAGTGATCAAACGCATCACCTCTTTGGTTTCGGAAGGGGTAGAAGTTTACTATATCACCGGAAACCATGACGAGATGCTCCGAAAATTCAAGGGTTTTAAAGTGGGGTCTTTTGAAATCGTTAACAAAGTTATACTAGAGCTCGATGGTAAAAAGACGTGGTTTTTTCATGGAGACGTATTTGATGTAACCATGAAGCATTCCAAATGGCTAGCTAAACTTGGGGGCAAGGGATATGATCTGCTTATTTTGATCAATACGATGGTTAACTGGATCAGTGCCCGCTTTGGCGGTGAAAAATTATCCTTTTCCAAAAAGATCAAAGACAATGTTAAAAGTGCCGTAAAATTCATAAATAATTTTGAGGAAGTTGTTACTGACATCGCTGCAGAACAGGGATTTCATACTGCAGTTTGTGGTCACATCCATCAGCCGGCAGCAAAATTATTGAACTCTAAAGAAGGGGAGGTGCTGTATCTGAATTCAGGGGACTGGGTCGAAAACTGCACTGCGCTCGAATACCACAATGGTACTTGGAGCCTTTACCGATTTTCCGAAGACCATGAGGCCAATAGCTCTCTTAAAAACGATTTAGACCCTGAACTCGCCATTCCGAAGACCAAAGAGCTCTTTGGTGAATTATTAAAGGAGTTCAGCCTCAATCATCTTTCCGCTTGATGCGCGTTCTATATGCTTTCCCGGGAACCGGCTTTGGTCATATATCCAGAGCTCGTGAATTTGTTCCAATACTCAATGAATACTGCGACCTTGATGTACTGATCAGCGGTCCGAATAGCCACCTTCCTCAACCTTTTGATGTGCGCTACCGCATGGAAGGTCTTACTTTCTTTGCCGGAGAAAAGGGGGGCATCAATTTCTGGAAAACATTCATGGACAATAGCATTCTGCGTCTATCCAAAGAAGTAAAAAGTCTTGATCTGCATCCTTATAATCTGGTGATAAGTGATTTTGAGCCGGTATCGGCATTCGCAGCGAAACGTCAACAGCATCCTAATAGTATTGAATTAAGTCATCAGTCAGCGGTAATGCATTCCTCTGCTCCCAAACCAGATAAAGGCGGTATTCTTGGAAAATATATCATGCGTCAGGTTTGTCCTTTGGATCGAAAACTTGGATTTCATTTCTGGTCTTATGATAAAAGTATTTACACGCCTGTCATACGCAGGGAAATAAGAAATCTGGTTCCTGAGAACAGGGGACATTACTGTGTTTATCTGCCAGCATACAGTCCGGCATTTCTTCAAAGGATCCTCTCCGCTATCCCTGAAGTGAAGTGGCATATTTTCTCACAAAAAGTTGAGCGATACAAGCATGAAGGAAATTGCATTTTTTACCCTGCAGATAACCTGGTTTTTCTGGAAAGTTTTGCCTCCTGTGAAGGCATTTTGTGCGGAGCGGGGTTTGAAACTCCTGCAGAGGCACTTTTCATGGGAAAGAAACTTTTAGTCATCCCCATGAAAAACCAATACGAGCAACAATGTAATGCCGAAGCATTGAGACAATTAGGAATAGATATTTTACCCCATTTGACAGCTAAAGAACTTTTGTTTCTACGGAAATGGCTTACGGTAAAAACAGCTGTGAAGATCCCATATGCAAACCGAAGCGAAGAAATTCTATCATCACTGCTGTATTTCTCTTCTTCGGAAGAAGCAAAGAGCTTGTCGTTATCTGAGGCACTTGTTTAGTATTTCGAAAAGCCTTCACAATTAATTAATCTTCTTGCGCTCAAGAGATAATATTCAAATACTTTTTAATTAAAGTATCCACATGAATTTTGCTCCAGAAAAAATGTTTTATGAAAAAATTAGTGCTTTCTATTGCTTCAGCTGTTTTAGCTGGAATATATTGTCTTGGGCAATCAGTTATTACTCAGTGGAATTTTAACTCCCCCGTAAATGATGCTAACACCTCAACAGGAATAATTACCCCTTCAGTTGGTACAGGTACTTTAACACCAATTGGAGGAATTACTCAGAGTTTTGCTACAGGAAATTCTTTAGACCCCAATACCACTGATAATTCTGGTTGCCAAACTACTGGTTATCCATCAGCAGGGACCAATCCAAAAACTGCAGGAGTTCAATTCGACATACCGACAACCGGCTTTAACAAGGTAATATTGGATTTTTATCAGCGATTGAGTAATTCAGCAGCAAATACTTGGGTTCTTCAATACACCTTGGATAATACGGGCATTAGTACCGGAGGCTCTGTAGTTTGGACTGACGCAGCCACATACACCGTTACACCTGCAGCAACAGGAACTGGCGACACTTGGTATTTTAGAAGCCATGATTTTTCTACAATTACTGCTTTAGGGAATAATGCAAATGCCGGTTTCCGAATTGTGTCGCATTTCGATCCAATAACTGGAGATTATTTGGCGGCAAAATTGGGAAGCAATTACGCTACAAGTGGTGCCACTCGATTTGATCTGGTAACCCTTCGCGAAGCTTCAGGAACAGCGTCCATACTGGCAGCTAATAATTATCAAGCTGTGTCAGAGTCAGCGGGAATTGTGAACGTCCCCGTGAACTTCTCTAACGGCAATAATGCTGTTGCTTTAGTTGCTGTTTCGCTGATCAGTTATTCCTCTGCCACGGCGGATCAAGATATTGTTTTCGACGATACACTTACGATTCCTGCTCTCACGAACGGCTCCGTCAATCTAAGTGTAACGATAAACCAAGATGTGGAAGCGGAAAGAACGGAAACCGCAATTCTGAAACTGTCCGCATTAAACAACGCAAATATCTCCACAACTGACAACTATGTGATATTGTATATCAAGGATGATGATTATGTTGCGCCGGTACCAACCAATGAAATCAAGTTGCAGTTGCTTAGTAGCTTCTCAAATGGTGCAGCTGGAACAAATTCAACAGAAATTGTCTCACACGACCCAACTGTACAACGTCTATATGTGGCCAATAGTATTGGTTCTAAATTGGATGTTATCAACTTCAGTAATCCCTCTTCACCGCAGCTAATTAACAGTGTTTCAATGGCTCCTTATGGAAATATCAACTCTGTTACAGCACACAACGGTTTCATTGCTTTGGCTATTGAAAGTATTCCTGCCCAAGGAAATGGTTCGGTGGTTATTTTAGACGCCAATGGTAATTTTATAAACCAAGTGAGCGTTGGGGCCATGCCGGACATGATCACTTTCAATAACAGTCATACAAAATTGTTTACGGCTAATGAAGGAGAACCCAACGCGTCCTACTCAGCCAATCCCTTACTGAACGGTGATCTCACGATCGATCCAAAGGGTTCTGTATCGATCATTGACCTGACTCCAGGGTATGCAGCGCTGACAAATTCCAATGTAACAACAATTAACTTTGACTCATTTAACGGACAAGACGCCGCATTACGCAGTCTCGGAGTAAGAATATTCTCTTCAGCAGCCAGCGTTGCACAAGACTTGGAGCCAGAATATATTACGATTTCTGATGATGATTCAAAGTTATTTGTCTCACTCCAAGAAAACAATGCGATGGCTATTATCGATGTCGCTACTGCTACAATTGATTCCCTCGTTCCACTAGGCTATGCAGATTACGCGACAGGAAATGGAATGGATGCTTCTGACCAGACTACAGGACAAATTTTGATTTCCTCTTTGCCAATTAAGGGGGCATACATGCCCGATGCCATAAAGTATGCAAGTATCGGTGGTAGTGGTTATGTATTTAGTGCCAATGAAGGTGATTCCAGAGAATTTGGAACCGTAGTAGATGCAGCGCGTATCAACACTCTTTCTTTGGATTCAACTGCTTTTCCGGATCAACACATTTTAAAAAACAACCGATTTCTTGGTCGCTTGAGCGCATTGAAATTTTCAGAGGACACAGACGGCGATGGAGACATTGATGAGTTGCGCGCCATGGGAAGTCGATCTTATTCAGTTTGGGATGCCCAAACAGGACAATTGGTATTCGACTCCAAAGACCTAATCGAGCGTATTATCAGTCAAACCCCTCCTTTTGCGAGCATTTTTAATGCTTCCAACTCTACCGGAACACCTTCATTAAAAAACCGAAGTGATGATAAAGGTCCCGAACCAGAAGGAATTACCCATTCGCTTTTCAATGGACATCATTATCTTTTTGTGAGTCTGGAGCGAATTGGGGGTGTCATGATCTTTAATGTAGACAACCCTTCTGTTCCTTATTATGTTGGATATGCTAATAACCGAAACACTACTTCCAGCGGACCGGATCTGGGTCCAGAAGGTATCATCTTCATTGATGCAGATAATTCACCAACAGGACAACCATTGCTACTATTGGCCAATGAAGTAAGTAGTACACTTTCCATTTATGCAGTAAAAACATGTGCTGAACTTGCAGGGGCGGTAATTGAAGCCGATACCAACGCACTATGTTCGGGAGGTTTTATAACCCTTGAGATTTTAGGATCTTCTGGTACTGATGTACAGTGGTATAAGGACGGCTCCTCTATTAATGGTGCGACGTTGAATGAATTGACCGTCAATGAAAGCGGATCATACAACTTGTCTCTTCAGAGTGATTTACATGGGTGTATTGATACGACAAATGCGTTCGAGGTGACAGTATATCCACTACCGATAGTTGAAGCTTCAGCAACTGACAACGTTATTTGTTCGGGAGATTCAGTTGCACTTTTGGTTTCCGGTGCTGATACCTTCACATGGGACAATCCATCTGTGATTACAGGAAACTATTTTATCCCAAATTCAACAGAATCATTTGCAGTAACAGGCACAGATTTAAATGGCTGTAGCACTTCCACATCCATTTTGGTAACGGTAAATGAGAGGCCAACAATCATTGCTAATGTCAGCGATAACGAAACTTGTGAAGGTCAGAATGTTTTGTTCTATGGCTCTGGGGCACAAACGTATGTTTGGAATAATAACATTGTGAATGGAGTCTCCAACAATAATGTTCAATCAGGAATCTATCAAGTCATTGGAACAGACTTTAATGGCTGCAAAGACACTGCAGAAGTGATTATTACCGTGAATTCAGCTCCACAAATTCAACTTGGAAACGATACCGTTGTTTGTACTTACCATTTACCTTTAAACATTAATGGTCCAGCTGGATACACTAATTATTTCTGGAGCAACGGAAGCTCTACCAGTTCGACCCTTGTGACTTATCAGGGAACGTTCACGTTGACCGTAACCGACGCCAATGGGTGTATAGGTTCAGATGCCATCACAGTGAATGTAGATGCTTGCTTAGGCTTAAATGAGAGTACTACAGGCCTCTGGAATATCTATCCTAATCCTGCAAAAACATTCCTTAAAATAACCTCTGAATACAATGGGCTCATTGATCTGTTTGACAATAGTGGCAGATTAATCGGACAATTTGAAAAAGAAAGTGAAACAGTGGAACTATCGCTTTTAGGCTTGCCTAATGGTGTTTACATGGTACGCTTCAACAGTGCAAAAGGAAATTCATTCCAGAGATTCGTTAAAGAATAGGGGGTTATTATTAGATGCATATCAAGGGGCAGTTTTTTGCCCCTTTTTTATTTCCCGATACAGAACTTCGAGAAAATCGATCCAAGTATATCGGTATCAACATCGATCTGACCGGTGATATTACCCAGGTGACGCATGGCAGCTCGGATATCCATAGCCACAAAATCTGCGGATACGCCCGTTTCAAGTCCCTGGAGTGCTTTGTGAAGGTCGATGCGCGTTTTTACTAAGGACTCGTAATGCCGGGCATTGGAAACGATGGTTTCATCTGCTATACTGAAATCTCCCATGACTTCTGAAACCAATCGATCTGTGAGTTTTTGAATTCCTTCTCCGATCTTTGCGCTTATGTACAGGTCGGCCCACGCTTTTTCTCCTTGATCTTTCATTTCATCAGTCTTGTTGGCAACCACCAACACGCATTTATCAGGATGTTCGACACGAATACTCTCTGCCCATTCGGCTACCTTTTCTAACGCCTTCAAATTACCGGCTTCCTCTAAACAAAGAACGATCTTCGCCTGACGGATCTTCTCTTTCGAGCGCTCGATGCCCAACGCTTCAATTTCCTCTGCGCCTTCTCTGATGCCGGCCGTATCGATTAAACGAAAAAGGATGCCGTCAAGATTCAGGGTTTCCTCAATTACATCGCGCGTGGTACCCGCAATGTTGCTTACGATAGCGCGGTCTTCACCGAGAAGACGGTTTAGCAACGTACTCTTTCCTGTATTCGGCGCACCTACAATCGCAACTGGCACACCATTCTTAATCGCATTACCCAATTCAAAAGACGAGGCCAAACGGGTTATGTGGTGCATTACCTCTTGAACCAGTTTTTTAAGTTCCGTTCGATCGGCAAACTCCACATCCTCTTCCGCAAAGTCCAGCTCCAGCTCAACGAGGGAAGCAAAATGGATCAATTTCTCCCGAAGATCTTTAAGGTCGGATGAAAATCCTCCGCGAAGCTGTTTCAGTGCCACATCGTGCGCATTACGGGTTTGAGCCGCAATGAGATCTGCTACCGCCTCTGCCTGAGAGAGGTCCAGTTTACCATTCATGAAGGCCCGCATGGTAAACTCTCCGGGATCTGCCATACGACAACCATTTGCACAGAGCAATTGAAGGATCTGCTGCTGTATATAGGGTGACGCATGACAAGAGATCTCTATACTTTCTTCTCCGGTGTAACTCTTTCCTGACCTGAAGACAGAAATCAGCACCTCGTCGATCATCGATTTGTCCTGGCCTGAAAGAATGCCGAAATGCAGCGTATGAGAGGACACCGAACTCAAATCCTTCGAAAAGAATTCATGAATAGAACTCAAGGCCAAAGGACCGGAAACGCGAACAACAGCAATAGCCCCAACACCGTTTGGTGTTGACAAAGCGCAGATCGTGTCGATGTGTTCTAAAGAGGTTGGCATTTGAACCACGTACGGCAATCAATGGATTATTGTTTCATGTTAAGGAAATAAATCCCTGATGTTTTCAAACTTTTACGATTCCGTTATCTCTTCATAAACTGGATTTTTCTCACCCCAATTAGCAACATATTTGCAGAAAAAACATGGCCAAATCGGTTATTCAGCATCTATTCCCTAACGGCAATTTCATACTCGGCCATCTTCATCACAACGCTGATCGTTTGCATTCGATGAGTCTATTGATGAAGAACTTAGTTCGCGAAGAGGATAATGGTAAATGCAAAGAACTCACAGGATATTCCTCAAAACTTTTGGTGGAGACAAAGCATGAATCCCGTGCCTTATTTGAAACTTTATCAAAGAATTTAATAACCCCATTCGATCGCGAGGACATTTTTGCCTTGGGCAGCGGGCTAAAAAGTCTATGTACCAAAACCGATTCACTGATCCGCTACCTCGAACAAAACAAATGTGGCGCATCCCAACAAGGATTAGTTCAGTTGACAGACAGTTTTGAAAAGGCTACTGAAGCTCTCCTAAGAGTTATTCATGGACTTGAAAAATTCAATCAACAAAAAACAACGTACGAATCTGTTCTGGATCTTCGGGAACACTACAACTTCATTGATCATCATTGTGAATTATGTCTTGTTGAATGTTTCGAAACCCTCGAATCGATCAAAGAAATCCTTATAAACATAGATATCTACGACTATTTTGGAGCACTTACCGAAAAATTAAAGGAAATGGGGCAAGTCGCTGAAAGCTTCCTCGTTAAATATGCTTGATACTTTTGTTTAAGTTAATTTCAAATTTATTTTGCCTGACATAGAGCTTGTGTTATTTGAAAAGTGTACATTCATCTGAACGATTTAACACGGATGATTATGCGTACCCTACTTTTTCTAGCAGCTTTGGCTATTTTTTCATCATGTTCTGTGACCAGAAACATTTCTACTGAAGGATTTTCGATTGATGGCAATACGGTTTCTTACAAAGGTGCTCCGATGGCAACACTAGTTGGAATAGAATTCGCTCTTGACAATGGCAAGTTCGTTCGGGAAATGACATTCAAACTGATGAAAGGGTCAGATAACAGCGTGATTAACAACTTGATCGTTTTTTTACATGACAAGCATCCTGACTACGAAATAGAGGTAGAGATCGATGTGGAGCGATTCAACGAATTGAAATAACTTATCATCAACTATCAATTTATTTCCGCTGGCGTTTTATAATTCGTCTCTATAATGCCTCTACATTATGTTTACGTTAAATGTTATGATCGAATGGCGGGATTATCCTACATTTGGCTCTAAACATTTATTTTATGGCGTCAGGTCTGTTGAAGTTCTTTTTACCCAAAGACAGGGTTTTTTACACTTTATTTGAAAGTGCGAGTGAAAATTTAGAAACATTAGGTGCCAAATTGGTGCAGTTGGTGAATGAGGCAGACTACAACAAAAGGTCTGTACTGATCAAGGAAATGGAGGACCTGGAGCATAAAAACGATTTGCTCACGCACAATATCTTCCTTGAATTAGGAAAAAATTTCATCACCCCATTTGACCGAGAAGACATCCACAGTCTTGCTTCGGCTTTGGATGACATCGCAGATTATATCTATGCTTCTGCAAAAAAGATCAATTTCTATAAGATTGACCCGACTACTGATTCTGGTATTCAGAAAACCGCTGATGCCATTCAACAAGCAGTTCTAGCAGTGAAAAGTGCTGTCCTTGAGCTGCGAAATCTAAAGAATACTCAAAAGATTGTTGAGTGTGTGATTAAGATCAACAGCATCGAAAACACGGCAGATGAAATCTTCGATCTTAACATCGAAAAATTGTTTGATTCGAATGCAGATGCCAAAGAATTAATCAAAAAACGTGAGATCTACCAAACCCTTGAAATTGTTACAGATAAATGTGAAGATGCTGGTAATGTGATCGAATCGATCGTTGTGAAATACGCCTAACAGGAACTAAAAAACATTTTTATGTTTTCGCTACTCATAGTCATTATCATTATTGCTCTGCTCTTTGACTTGGTCAACGGTTTCCATGATGCAGCAAATTCAATAGCTACGGTTGTTTCAACAAAAGTTTTAACGCCGTTGCAGGCCGTTGTCTGGGCCGCAATCTTCAATTTTGCAGCATTCTGGGTATTTGACATGAGTGTCGGAAACACAGTTGCCAAAACAGTAGATAATTCTGTCATCGATCTTTGGGTAATTTTAGCCGGGTTACTTGCAGCAACAGCCTGGAATCTGTTGACTTGGAGGCTGGGAATTCCTTCTTCTTCCTCGCATACGTTGATTGGAGGTTTCGCGGGAGCGGCAATTGCGCATGCCGGATTTGATGTGCTGAAATGGGAGGAGATCATCAAACCTATTTTATTTATTTTTCTCGCGCCATTCATTGGTGGTATCATTGCTTTTGTGATTGCTTTAGTCACCATTCAGCGAGCATTTATAAAGAAAATCGGATTTTCCATATTGCTTTCAGGTATCACGGTTTATGTTTCATGGTATTACAAAGATTTCATCGACCTTAAACCTATAATGATTTGGATCATTGCTGTGACACTCGGACTTTTTGTTTTGGTCTACTCTGGATACCAGATTATACACGGAAGACGACAAACTGCCGTGAAGGAATCTACCATGTACAAGAGATTGCAATTATTATCCTCAGCGGCATTTTCGCTGGGTCATGGTGGTGCAGATTCTCAAAAAGTAATGGGTATCATTTGTGCGGCGCTGATCGTTTTTGCAAACGGAGTTCGTGATGGAAGTGCAGACATAAAAGAAGTTCCGGACGCTTTGAAATGTGCCGAGATTGTTCAAATCAAATTCCATGATGCAGAGGGACGAATAAAAAAATTCAAGCCAAGTGTTGTTGTGGCCGAAGGTCATGTGTACTATACGGAAGGAAAGCACATCATGGATGGCGAAACCAATGACAAAATCTTTGAAGATAAAAAGCTGATTTCAGGTACTGATCAGAACACCCCTTTCTTTGCGATGTTGAAGAAAGAAAAAATCAAAGCAGATGACTTTGATAAAGCTGTGAAAACCTTGAAACCACTTTTGGTATACACCAAAAAGAAAGAGATACATGATCTGGAGACAGACGCCATGATCTTTGACGGTAAAACATTGGACACATCCTACAGATACGCAGGTTTCTTTAGTAAATATGTCGACGAGAAATCGTTCGAGCTTCTGGAAGGCCACAAGATCGAGACGAAGGTGAACAATGATTCGATGCCTTGGTGGATCGCCTTTGCCTGTTACCTTATGATCGGACTTGGAACATTGATGGGTGGATGGAAGATTGTTAAAACCATGGGTACCAAGATCACCAAGGTAACGCCACTCGAAGGTGTTTGCGCAGAAACAGCAGGAGCGCTTACACTATTCACGGTATCGAAATTTGGAATACCGGTTTCAACAACACACACGATCACTGGTTCAATCATCGGTGTTGGAGCAACCAAACGATTGAGTGCTGTTCGCTGGGGTGTAACTGTCAACTTACTATGGGCCTGGATTCTTACTATTCCGGTAAGCGCAATTCTCGCTGCTTTATTTTACTACATCATTCAACTATTTAATTGATCATTCAATAAATAAATTGATAGAAAGGGCCTTCGAGGCCCTTTTCTTTTTTTAGCGGAATCTCCTGACCATTGACCGCATGTCCTCGGCATTTTTTATTTTTGACTAATATTCAACACCATATCTTGATTTTGCGCCAATTCGTTTTATTCTGTCTTTGCCTTGTTTCATTGACCTTTATGGCTCAACGGAATGATATGCAAGGCGCGTTGAATATCAGAAACTTCACCAACGCAGAATATAACGGTCATAACCAGATCTTTTCGATCACTCAAGATGGACGAGGAGTGATGTATTTCGGTAACAAATCTGGCGTTCTCGAATACGATGGGGTTAGTTGGAGGATCATTAAAGTATACAACAAGAAAGGAGATACCCGTGAAGTAAATTCACTGACGACTGACAAGCATGGACATGTGTATGTCGCAGCAAAGGAAGATCTGGGCGTATTGTTGGCCGACAAAAAAGGTCAGATGCATTTCCACTCCCTGAAAAGTCATTTTAAAACGGTTCCTGATTTAAAATCGCCGAAAAAAGTTATTGCAGCACATTCTGGTGTGTTTTATCAATATGGAAATGAAGTGCTTCAATTTACAGGAAAACGTTTTACTGTCTTCCAATCTTCAGCAGAGGATCCTATTTATGGACTTTTTCAATCACAGGGAAAGGTCTTCATAGCCAAAGAGAAATCCGGATTATATCTATTAGATCAGGGGAAATTAAAGCCTGCAAAAAACGGGGCAAAATACAACAAGGAGAGCAAGATTTATTCGATCGTCAGTTTTTCAAATAGTATCTACATCCAGACATCAGATGGCAATATTGACAGCTACGCCTTGAGTTCTGGAACAATTCTGCCGGTCAACCTGAAGTATTACAAAGAAACATATGTTGCCATCAACGTACTTGATCAGTACTTTTCTTCAGGTTCTTTTTCGGACGGATTACTCATCTATGACCGTTCATTCAATTTATCCTATCAACTGGACATCAGTAATGGATTAATAGACAATAATGTCAACTGCCAATTCCTGGACCGAGAAGGTAATATCTGGGTGGGTACAAATAAAGGAATTTCAAAGGTAGACGTCATTTCTCCGGTAAGTAACTTTGGCGTGAATTACGGCTTGGTAAGTGGTGTCGAAAGTATTTGCAGTTTCAAGGGAAGGGTATTCTTCGCGACATTAAGTGGTGTATATTTTCTGAATGAAAATTATTCAAAGACCAACGAAAGAATCCTTAAACAACCAGGGCTTAATATGGATTGCTACGGCCTTAAAACCATAGGTTTTGGAAAGGATTCGGTGCTTCTAATTGCTGCAAATAATGGTGTCTGGATGTTGCGCGACCTGAATTCGCCACTCGAACTGGTAGCCAAATGCGGACCATATAATTTTGCTCAATCACCCATTGATCCCTCACAGATTTTTGTCGCTAATTACGATGGGCTAAGCAAACTTCGCTGGACTGGTAACTCTTTCGTTGACGAAGGTTATGTTAAGGGTTTCAATGAAGACATCTTTAACATCACGGTAGAAAAAGATGGAACGCTTTGGCTTGGCACGATAGAAAACGGCATTATTAAAAGTCACGTTCAAAAATCAGGAAACAGGTATGTAAGACAATTCATAACCAGTGGAGAGGACGGGCCGGCATACATTGCCCTTGTTAATGATGAACCCTACGTGGGTAATGACAAAGGATTGTTCAAGATTGTAAACAACAAACTGCTACCTTCCAAAGAATTTATACTCCCCAGGACTTCTGGTGTTCACCGCATAATGAATGATGGTTCAGGAAGACTTTGGGCCGTTTTGTCTTTGAAAAACAATAAGTTCGAGATCGGATATTTTGAGAACGATGCAAAACACACGTGGAATTCTAAAGATTTCACGAGAAATACGACTGAAATCGTTCATGGTATTTATAGCGATTCAAAAAATAATGTCTGGCTGGGTGGTCCAAATGGCACCATGTTATTCAATCCGAAGATTCAAAAAAACTATGATCAACCCTTTGATGTGTTACTTCGAAAGGTTTCTATCGGCGACAGTTCGATATTTCACGGTGCCTTGAGGACCAATGATGGCAAAGCTGTCTTATATCAGTCTGCCGTGGGAATTCCTGAAATCATGTTTACCTCCAAAAGCATCAACTTTGAATTTGCCGCAGGCAGTTATAGTGATGAATTAAAGACGCATTACAGTTTTAAGCTTGAAGGACAAGATGAAGAGTGGTCTCCCTGGACTCTCAAAACTGAAAAAAGTTATACCAACCTTCATGAAGGAACATATACGTTTCTGATTAAGGCTAAGAACCTGTATGGAAAGATTTCGCCAATTGCACGATTCAAATTTGTGATCTTGCCTCCCTGGTATAGAACTACCATCGCTTTTCTTTTC
>Ga0172372_10006299_pt1 | contig 16194 bp, 18 predicted proteins | sample LakKiv5m_2_FD_114544 | JGI IMG/M metagenome (GOLD analysis project Ga0172372, IMG submission 114544) | Freshwater microbial communities from Kabuno Bay, South-Kivu, Congo - kab_092012_9.5m | ecosystem: Environmental > Aquatic > Freshwater > Lake | place: Democratic Republic of the Congo...
CTGCCAATACCATTTACAGAGCAATCAATGTACCCTTTTCTATCTCCTTGCATCAACTCTATAAAAATTATTGCAAGAGCCAAAGATAAAGATAAATTTTCATGCAAGTGAATACCCAATTTTATATGTTTTTTAAGTTGACAATCAAACTCAGCAAAAATTCTTCTTAAATCTTCTGGAAGTAAAGAGCCAAAAGTATCAACTATAGAAACACAATCAGGATTTAGATTGTTAAGTATAGGCAGTAAAAAATCAATATCATCTTTAGAATAACTTAGAATATTAATTGGATTGACCATAATTTGATATCCTAAATCTCTGGCTCTAGATGATTGTTCTAATAAAAGATCTAAATGCTTCAAATGAAAAGCAAATCTAATTGATTTTATTCTTCCATCTGCAGGAGTGAGATTTTTAATGTCATACCAATCAGGTCGTATCATTAAGCAAAATTGCTGATTAAATTTTATATCATCTAAAAAATTTTCAGCCTCTTGCACAAAATTGAACAAGGTTTGATCAGATGTGTTTTCTCCATTTTTTAAGAAACCAAGTTCAATTATGTCAGCACCAGACAAACTAAGTTTATTAATTATATTGGATATATTTTCTTTACCAAAAGTAAAATTATTTACATATCCTCCATCTCTAAGAGTACAATCTAATAGCTGAATATTTGATGAATCTACCATATAAATGTGCCTTTATAATGATTGACAATTTCAACAATTTCTTGATCAAAATTGCAAGACGGAAACCAACCCAAGTTTCTGATTTTATCATCATTTAAAGCATATCTTACATCTTGTCCAGGTCTTTCTAAGCCAAAATTTATATACTCATCGTAGTTTGTGACTTTATTGTCAAAATAACAGTCAATAACTTTTTTCACTGTATCTATGTTAGATTGTTCAAAACCACCCGCAACATTGTAAATCTCATTGGGATTTCCTGACTCTATAATTTTGAGTACAGCAGATGCAGTGTCTTTTGCGTGCAACCAATTTCTAATAGGAGTTCCCTGATTATGTAGCGGAATTTTTCTTCCTAATCCTAAAAATTTACAAGTTTTTGGAATAAGTTTTTCAACATATTGGCCGATACCATAATTGTTTGTAGGGCGAATAATATTAAATGGAATATTATAAGTTCTTCCCCAAGCAACAATAAATTGATCTGCGGCTGCTTTAGTTGCTGAATATGGATTACTAGGCTTCAAAGTATCTGTTTCAATATGTTCACCATATGAAATATCTCCATAAACTTCATCTGTACTAAAATGAATAAGTCTTGGAATATTGTAGCCTTCTTTTTTATAAATTTTAAGATGTTCTAATATATTATATATGCCAACAACATTTGAATCCAAAAATACTCTACTATCTCTGATAGAATTGTCTACATGGGTTTCAGCAGCAATATTTATAAAATAGTCACAATCAACAAGCCTTTCAATATTGCAAATATTATTTTTCTCAAATTTAAATTTAGGATTTTTTATCCAATTTTCTAAAATTTTTTCATCTGAAGCATATGTACCACTGTCAATACCGTAAACATAATAGCCTTGATCTAATAATAACTGAGTTACATATCTACCTATAAATCCTAGACAACCAGTTATATAAACAATTTTCATATTTCAATTATACCAGTTCACAACTGGTATAATTAGTTTATGAATCGCAAATACCTTCCCACTCTATCTGAGTTGATCGATAGACTGTCAATTGTTCAATTAAAAGAAGTTTTTATTACTGAACACAAATCTGAATATGCAAATGAAATAGCTGATATTTTGCATGATATTCAAGCACATATTGAAGAAAATAATGCAGTACTAGATGCTGAAGTAATTAGAGCAATAGTAGTTTTATCTCAAATGAATTTACATATTTGGCACAATGAAACCAACTATCGTAAAGGAATTAAAGACGGAAATAATCTTGAATTAACTCATGGTTTGAATGGCATCAGAAATACAGCAAAAAATAAAATTCAAGAGGTTGTAGGTGGAAGAAAAGATTATAAAATTGATTGTTTAGCAGCAGATTTCAAAGATTGGGAAATAAGTTGGTAATTTTATAAGATTATAATCGCATATTGTTTTTTTGAATCTTCTTCATTAGTAAAAATAGACTCAGCCAACATTTGATCTTCAACTATTTTACAAAATTGATTGTTGAACATACCTGTATCAAATGTATTGTAAAAATGCTTATGTATATATGATAAAACTGCTTGGGTAGTAATCAAATGGGCTGAGTTTCTATTTACTTCTAAAAATAAAGTAATCAGCAAAGCCTTAAATGCAAAAACCTTTCCTCCATAAATATGATTACCTATAGAATATGAATCATAATCATTTCCCATAAAATAATTACAAGTTTTTACAAAATTAGAATAATCATCTCTTTTTTGCTGAGTTTCATTTGAAATATGATTCATACTGTAAAAATATAAATCTTTTTTAAAATGTTTCACATACGAAAACGGGTTTCTTGTAAATACTATATTTTCCATATTAGTAAGCAATACATAATCGGAATCTGCGAATTTGTTATTGCCCAAATAATTTGAAATTGATCCAAAAATATTCAAATCTGAATTCATAGGAGTTACATTTACAATTTCACAACTCATTTTATCAGAAGAATGTAAATCTAATCCTGAAGCATTTATTATTACTACTTTTGTGTCGTTATCAAGATTATTAAGAGAATTTAGAAACAGACTATATCTATGCTCTTTCACAAAATCAACATTTTTAACTATAGAAAAAATTATATTCATTTTATGTAAACCAATCCATCTTCGTTTATTGCAGCTTCGTATCCTATGTCATCCCACTGGTGCCAAATACAATACAATTGTCCAGATTGTGTGTAAATTTTTCCATCAATTACATTTGGTTTTTCTTCTCTGTTAAAAAAATGTTCGTTTTGACAATGATATATAAAATTATCAGTTCTTGTATCAAAAACTTTTACTGTACCTCTATCTTTCATCAATTGATTAAAGTACAAAAAAACTGTTTGATCTACTATATGACATCCATTTCTATTTAAATTTGATGCGACAAATGCATAAAAATTCAATATAGAATCCATTTTTCCAGCAATTATTCCGCCATTTAAAACTTTGTCATTGTTGAAGTCTAAAGCCACTCCAACAGATTTATTAAAATATTCTTGCCAGTTTCTGTCAGGCCATTGCTCTTGAACTTTGAATCCAGGAGAAGTTAGGAAAATTTCATTTCCGAATTTTGATATATATTCGAATGGATCAGTTTGAAATATTACATCATACGAATCAGTGAATAAAACATAATTACATTGATTGCGATATCTTTCTATAGTTTTGTAAATTATATAAGATGAAGTGTAATGAAAAGTTGGTTTTTCAATAATTTCAACGTGATCATATATCTCTTTGAGTTTGTTTATATTTTCATTACTCATTCCATAAACTATGACAAGTTTATGACAATCAATTTTAGCCAAACTTTGAAGATACAATTTGTGAGGCAAAGAAAATGTATACTTATCTCCCCAAATATAGTTTACAATCAAGTTCATAATCACTTTATACCATCAAAGTAAAATATAAACAGTAAGGCTGGTATAATGTTTTAAATATGGATAAAGTACTTATTACTGGTGGAGCTGGATATCTTGGCTCTACATTAACTGAAGTTTTGTTGTCTAAAGGCTATAAAGTTACAGTCTTAGACAGTTTAGTTTACAAGCAACTATCATTAACTTCATTTTGTCACAATAATAATTTTAATTTAGTTGTTGGTGATGTTCGTGATACCCAGTTATTATCAGATTTAGTTGAGACACACGACATTATTATCCCCCTTGCTGCAATAGTAGGTATGCCAGCCTGTAAAAAAGATCCTGAACTAACTGTCGCAGTCAATTATCAGCAAATTGATGATATTGTTCACTTTATTTGGCCAAGTCAAAAACTTCTTGTTCCAAATACTAATTCTCAATATGGTAGTTCTGACACTATCATCACTGAAGAAAGTCCATTCAATCCACTTTCTCTTTACGCTCAAACAAAATGTGACGCAGAAAAATCAGTGCTTGATTCTGGAAATGGAATCTCATTACGACTAGCAACTGTCTTTGGAGTTTCATATCGACAAAGGATGGATTTGCTTGTTAATGATTTTGTATATCGAGCATTTACTGATGAGTTTCTAGTTTTATTTGAATCTCATTTCTTAAGAAATTATGTTCATGTCAGAGATGTTGCTAATGCTTTTGTTCATTTAATTGAGAATTATGAAACTTGTAACAATAATGCTTTTAATGTAGGCTTGACATCTGCAAATATGTCCAAATTGCAACTTGCTCAAAAAATCAAAGAATATGTACCAAATTTAGTAATTATAGAAGAACAGTTCAAAGAAGATTTTGATAAGAGAAATTATGTTGTGTCAAATGAAAAATTAGAAAACACAGGATGGGCATGTAACTACTCACTTGATGCTGGAATCCAAGAATTACTCAAGGCTTACAAGATGATATCAAACTTCAAAAATAAAGATTTTACAAATCTATAAGGAAATAAAATGTTCAAAGATCAAAATGTTTTAGTAACAGGTGGTGCAGGAATGGTTGGAAGGGCTTTAGTTTCCAAGCTATTAGCACTAGAAGCTAAGGTTACAATAGTTGACCTGCATCAACCTAGTGATTTAGAACCAGAGGTTAAGTTTGTAAATAAAGACTTGAGGTATCTGCACAATTGTGAAGAAGTCTGTTCTGGACAAGATTATGTTTTTAACATTATTGGAGTCAAGGGTTCACCAAAAGTCTGTGCAGAACAGCCTGCTGATTTTATGATTCCAATGCTTCAATTTAATACAAATATGATGGAAGCCGCCAGGAAAGCAAATGTCAAGTGGTATTTATATACGAGTTCTGTGGGTGTTTATTCTCCTGCAGATGTCTTTTATGAAGATGATGTATGGAAAACTTTTCCATCTCCTAATGATAAATTTGCTGGTTGGGCAAAAAGAATGGGAGAATTACAAGCTGAAGCATATTCAATTCAATATGGTTTAGATAATATTTCAATAGTCAGACCCGCTAACATTTTTGGTAAATATGACAATTTTAATCCAGTAAACTCAATGGTTGTTCCCTCCCTAATCAGAAAAGCGCAAGAGAATGACATCTTAGAAGTTTGGGGAGATGGCTCGCCAATACGTGACTTTATTTTTGCAGATGATGTAGCAGATTCTATGATTAAATGTGTAGAAAACAAAGTTACTTTACCTATCAATCTAGGATCTGGCAAAGGTTTTACTATCAAAGAATTAGTTGATGTTGTCGTCAAAACTTCTGGAAAAGAAAATCTTGAAGTTAAGTGGCTTGTTGATAAAGGAAATGGCGATGCTATTAGAATTATGTCAACTGAAAGAGCAGAGAGTTTTGGTATCAAATCAAATACTACTCTTGAAGATGGCATTAGAATAGTAACAGAATGGTTTAAAAATAATAAAAACACCATAGATCAGCGCTATAATGTATTTGTAAATCACTAAGGAAAATAAGATGAGTTTTTTTGAAGGAAAAAAAGTAGTTGTTACTGGTGGAAGCGGGTTTCTTGGGAGTAATTACATTGAAGGTCTTGTGAAAAAAGGAGCAAATGTTTACACTCATATTCATCACAAACCTCTTCAAACAAAAGTAGATAACATTACTGTGATGCCTTTTTGTGATTTGACAAATATCGATGACTGTCTAAAATTAGTAGATGGAGCAGATTACGTCATTCATAGTGGGGGAAATATTGCACACCCATCAACAGTACCAACAGACATTCAAATATCTATTCAAAATATCAATGTTTTAGGAAATGTATTAGATGCCTGTAATCAAACAGGAGTCAAGAAGTTTCTGGACTTAAATAGTTCGACAGGATATCCAGACAGACGCTACCCAATTACTGAAGATGAGTATTGGGATGATGAACCTTACAAAGCATATTATGGATACGGGTGGATGCGAAGATATCGTGAAAAGTTGATGGAGCACGTATCAAAGTTTTCTAATACTGAGATTATGCTTACAAGAGGTACAGCAATATTTGGACCTTATGACAACTTTGATACTCGTACTTGTCACGTAGTCCCAGCGTTAATCAATAGAGTACTTACTGGGGAAAATCCATTTACAGCTTGGGGTAGTCCAGATGTTGTTAGAGACTTTCTGTATGTAGAAGATGTAGTAAATGCAGCCTTACTTGTTCTAGAAAAAGGAGTTCCAATGAGACCATACAATGTTGGTATGGGTCAAACAATTACAATCGGAGAAATTTTAGATTGTATATTGAAGGCAACAAATAGTAATCCAGATGTAGTATGGGACAATTCAAAGCCAACTACTATTCCTTTCAGAATGGTCAGTACTGAAAGAATAACCAATGAACTTGGATTTAAACCTCAGTATTCATTTCAAGAAGGTATAGAAAAAACTGTTGCTTGGTATAAAGAGAATTATTTAGGGTAATGAAAAAATATACTAAAGAACAGTTGATAGATTTTGAGACCAGAGTTGCAGACACATTCAATTCTGGTCTTATAAAGTCTCCCGTCCATTTATACGATGGTAATGAAGAGCAAATTATTAATGTTTTTGAAAATATCAAAGACGATGATTGGATTTTTTGTACTTGGCGTTCTCATTATCAGTGTTTGCTCAAAGGAGTGCCACAAGATATCCTGATGCAAGATATTATTAGTGGAAAATCTATAACTCTTTGTTATCCAGATTTTAATATATATTCATCTGCAATCGTAACTGGCAGTATTCCTATAGCAACTGGAGTGGCATTAGATATAAAACGGAAAAATCAAGATAATCACGTATGGTGTTTTGTTGGTGATATGGCATCAGAAACTGGCACATTTTTTGAAAATTATAAATATGCATTGAACCACGATTTACCAATCACATTTATTGTTGAAGATAATAACAAATCTGTTTGCACTGATACTAGAAAAGTTTGGAATACTACTAGTCTTGCATTTAGCACAAATGAGAATAAAATTATTTACTACAGTTATCAATCAAAGTATCCTCATGCTGGTGCTGGAAAAAGGATTCAATTCTGATGAAATATTTTGATGAACTCAAAAGATCAATGGAGTGGCTAGGCGAACAAGAAAATACATTATTTTTGGGCCAAGCAGTAGAATATCCTGGAACCGCTATGACTAATACTTTATCTAACATTGATAGAAAAAAATTATTAGAAATGCCTGTCAATGAAGATATGCAAATGGGTATAACCCTCGGTTTAGCACTAAATGGGACTGTTCCTATTTCTATCTATCCTAGATGGAATTTTTTGCTTTTAGCAGCAAATCAACTTGTAAATCATGTTGATAAAATAAAAGTTATGTCTGATGGTGGATACAAGCCAAAAATAATTATAAGAACTTCAATAGGTTCTCAAAGACCATTGCACCCTCAACATCAACATATTGCTGATTTTACTGGTGCTTTCAAATCAATGTGTGATTTTGTAGATATAATTAGATTAGATGAACCAAATCAAATTTTTGAAGCATACCAATATGCTTTTTTGCGAACTGACAATCGACCCACTGTTTTAGTAGAATGGGGAGATTATTACAACGAGAAGTAATATGAGCAATTTCTTTCTTCCTTTGATGAATGACAATATTGATAAAGAAGATATCAATTCAGTCATTGAGTTTCTTTCTTCTGAGAACATACCAAAACTTACAAATGGCCCAAAAGTAGTAGAGTTTGAAAATGCTTGGGGTGAATGGCTAGGTACTAAATATAATTTATTTGTCAACTCAGGCGCTTCAGCAAATGAGTTGACGATGCTTGCTATTGCCCATCTTATTGGTGAAGGTGAAGTTATTGTTCCACCTCTAACTTGGATTTCAGATATTTCATCTGTATTATTTGCAGGACATAAATTAGTTTTTGCTGATATAAATTTTGAAAATCTGTCATTTGATATAGAAAAGTTAAAAGCCGCAATTACAAAAGACACAAAAGCAATTTTTCTTACTCATGTACTAGGAATCAATGGTCTTACAGATGAAATTTTGCAAATTTGTGAAGAAAACAACATTCTTTTAATCGAAGATGTTTGTGAATCACATGGGACAACTTATCAGGGTTGTAAAGTTGGAAATTTTGGGTTTGCAAGCAATTTTAGTTTTTATTTTGCTCATCATATGTCCACAATAGAAGGCGGTATGATTTCGACAAACAATTGGGAGTTTTATCAAATTTGTCGTGCCCTAAGATCACACGGAATGACAAGAGAAATGACTAGCCATAGTATGAAAATTTCTATTGCTATGGACAATCCTGATTTGAATCCTGATTTTATTTTTCTTAGGCCTGCTCATAATTTTAGAAGTACAGAAATCAATGCTGTGTTAGGATTATCTCAAATAAAAAAACTTGATGATAAAAACAAAGAAAGAATTTCAAACTTTGATTATTTTATGTCTAATTTGGATTCCAATAAGTATCATACTGATATATCAACTGAAGGAAATTGTAATTATGCGTTTATCGTAATATTGAAGATTCCAGATTTTGCGAAAAGAAATGATCTTGAAAGAAAACTTAATAATAATGGAATTGAGTTTAGAAGAGGATTGTCAGGTGGTGGAAATCAAATGAGACAGCCTTTTTTCAAATCGACATATAAGGATTTTTCTAATTTTCCAAATATTGAACATATCCATAATTTTTCTTGGTATATTGGAAATTATCCAGGACTTGAAAGAGAAAAAATAACTAAACTTCTTGAGGTTTTAAATGGCTAAATTGTCTTCCTTGATGAAAGTTGATATTTTGATGCACGATAGTTTTCAAGATACAAGGGGGCAATTGTTTACAGTTTTTGAACAATCAGAATTGCCTTTTTTGCTGTTTAACCACGATAAAGTTGCAGTGTCAAAAAAAGATGTTCTTAGGGGACTTCATACTGACAAATCCTGGAAACTTATAACTTGTTTGTACGGAAAGATACAATTAGTTATTGTTAATTTTGATCCTGAAAGCGTTGAATATTTAGACCATATGAGTGTCATTATTGATTCTCAGGAAAGTAATAAAACAAGTGTCTTAGTACCACCTGGGTTTTTAAATGGTCATCTGGTTATGAGTGATGAAGCAGTATTTCATTACAAGTGGTGCTATGAAGGCAATTATCCAGATGTTGAGGATCAAATCTCAGTCAATTGGGCAGACCCCAAAATTGGTATAAATTGGTTAGCAGATAATCCAATTTTGTCAATGAGAGACTCTAACACACCATTATTATGAAAGAATATTACAAAGATATAAATATTTTAGTTATAGGTGATTCTTGCACAGATGTATTTATTTATGGCCATACATTTAGATTGGCTCCAGAAGGCCCAGCACCAGTTTTAAATCCTATTCAAGAAAAAAGCAATGGTGGTATGGCCTTAAATGTTTGTGCTAACATAAGTGCAATTGGTGCAAAATGTCACTTGATAACTCAAAATGAAAATATTTATAAAACAAGATATGTTGACGAAAGAACAAACAGTCTTTTAATAAGAGTTGACACAAATGATAAAGCAACTCGTATATCTCAAGATGTAATTGAAAACGTTAAAAATAACATTTATAATGATACATTTTATGATGCTATAGTTGTAAGTGATTATTGCAAAGGTTTCTTAAAAGAATCTGATATTACAAAGATTGCAACAAATAATAAAAATATATTCTTAGATACTAAAAAAATATTAGATGATTGGTGTTTAGATTGTGATTTTATTAAGATTAATCACATTGAATTTCATAAAACAAAACATACAATATGTAGATTGAACTTATATGAAAAATTAATTATAACTCATTCTGACAAAGGTTGTGAATATAGGGGACAAATGCACCCAGTAGAACGTGTCAATTGTAAAGATATGTCAGGAGCAGGCGATACATTTATGTCAGGTTTAGTTTGTGAGTGGGTGAGAACAAAAAATATTTCAAAAGCAATTAATTTTGCTCAAGACTGTGCAACAAAAGTTGTTCAAAAATTAGGAGTATGTACTATATGAATATGAAAGAATATTATGCAAATTATCTGTTATTGCATCAAAACAAAGTTTGCAGAAGATTGCATATGCTAGGACAAGTTGCTACAATCTTATGGATTTTTTGCTGCATAAGATTTGAGTATTATTGGTTTCTTGCATTAACTCCATTTGTAGTTTATCCGTTTGCTTGGAGTGGTCATTTTTTCTTTGAAAGAAATCAACCTGCAGCATTTAAAAATCCAGTCAAAGCTAAGATTGCTGACTGGATGATGTTCTTTGATGTACTTCGAGGAAAAATTGCTTTCTAAGAAATATCACTTAGAAAATCAATAGTTTCAAAGAATCTTCCTTGACAGAATGCTAACGATTTATCATCAAGATAATAATCTGCAACTACCTTAGGGCTTGGACCAGACAATTTTTTTGTTCCTGCAACATTTTCATTAATTGCATCAAATTCAAGCCCCTGTTTTTTACACCATTCTATTGCGTTAGTTAGACAAGGATATTGTTCATTATCACCCCTACAAGTCCACAAAATGAGTTTATGCCCTCTCTGTCTCATATCAATAAGAACTTCTAATAAGCGCTTATGATGAGTTTTTTGTTCACCGATCTCAGGGAAAGCATACTCGCATAATGTGCCGTCGAAATCTACAGCAATAACATAACTATCTTTTTTCTTCATAAGGCTTATTACTTTTTTCAACTAAATCTTTTGCTGCATTATACGCACCAAAGATTAATTCATCATTTTCATAAAAGTTTTTTTCTACAATAAAAGTTTCTATTAAGTCTCTAGCATAAGTACCAATTGATACTCCATTTATTCTAACTCCTGATAAATTCGCTAGTTCTTTTGAATGAGAATTTGTTCCACCAGAAATTAAAATTGGAATAACATTTGGCTCTGAAAAATATTTATATATTTTCTTTGCAGATATTTTTTCTTTACCCAAAAGATCTTTTTCTCTTTTTTTATTCAATTTCATATTGAACTTTTTATTTATAACATCTGCACAAGATACAGCCTGAAGTGTAGTATTGAAATCATCTTCCCCTCCACTCATAGGATATCCATCTGCTTGGATCATCAATTTGTCATTAGCAATTCTAAGTGCTTGTTCAATTCTATGTTCTAATTTCAAATTGCCTAAATTCAATCTATCTAAGCACATAGAATTATAATTAGATGTGTTGATTTTGCAAACAAGTTCCCATTCTTTGAGGGTTATATCATCTTCGCCTACTGCAGCGTGTAATTCGAATAATTCAGCACCAAATTTCATACATTCTGGCAGCAAAACACCCAACTCTCTAAAACTATGCCTGTAAGAAATAATGTCTTCTTTTGGGCAAATATTACTACACTTTCCGCAACCTATACATAAGTCTTTAATAACAATTTCTTTAGAATTATCAGGTTCATCAAAAGAACCGTTAAGCATCTTAAATATGTCAAGTTCTTTCACAAAATTCTTTGGAATAGCATCAGTAGGACAGACAGGAATACAAAGTGTGCAACCAATACATTTATAAGGATCAATGTAAGATTTTCTTACGTGATGGTCTCCAGGCATACCAATACTAACCATGATATATGGTCTGATATCTATATTAACGTTTAATTTACTACTGTATTCGTATGCTAAATCAATACCTTGCATTGCTGCTTTTACAACTTCAACATTAGCAGAAACATCTAAAATTTTAGCACCAGCAAGAGTGTAAACAAATGCTAATTTCTTTACCTGAACAGCATCTTCATTTCCAGCCCCACAAATCATCTTAAAACATTTTTGAGTTTGAACGATATTTTTTAGTGCTTCAAATCTATTCATTTATTTTCTCATACTTAGCAATTCTATTCTTTTCATATAATCTTTACTCAGATAGGTTACTGTTTGTAGTTTTTTCTTAAGTAATAATATTTCAAAATTAATTGCTTGTTGAATAACAAATTCTATGTTATTTACGTTTTTATTATTAATCCCTATAACTACATTTCTTGTTTCAACTCTATCAAGCAGTTTTTGATGATAAAGTTTTTCTATCAATTTACAACTCTTGACTGAAACATTTCCACCTAAAGTAGTTATTAAATTGTACTTTTTGGCTTTAGTAAATACATCTTCTACAATTGAGTAAATAAAATCGCTGTCAGTTTCACTTTTATTCAGATTGTAAGACTTTGATAAATCAGAGCGTCCTACAATAATACCAGTAAGTTTGTCTTGACCTGTCTCTAATATCTCATCAATATTTGAATATGCTGTTTTCGATTCTATGACTAAATAGTATTCTGCTTTATCATTATGGCAATCCATAAATTTAGAAACTGCAAAAGCAGATTCTACCATAGGAGCAATTATTCCATTTATGCCTAGTTTAAGACAATTATAAATATCAGTATTTGCTTCACAACCACCTACTTTAACAAATGACATAAGATTGCAAAGTTCAGTAATTCTTCTTACAGAAATAACATCTTCTAATAAAGCACCCTCATCTTCAAAAGATTGTTTAATGCCAATCACGCCATACTTTTCTGCAATTTCTTTGAGTTCTTCTACTAAATTATTCATAAATTAATCCTAGAAATTCCATCTGTTAGAAAGTTTGAATCCATACCCCAGATTATCAACTCTGGTTTTGAAGATATGTCAATTGCTTTCAAATTGTCAAATGTTGGTAAAAATAATCCAAGTTTACTTTTGGGTATCTTTTTATATATATTTTCTAAGCAATTCATAAAGGTTGGATTATCAAATTGCCCAGGAAATCCAATTGAAGATGAGAGATCGTAAGGGCCGATGAGGAAAAAGTCAAAAGGCAATTTAGAAATAGGTTCTATACTATCAACCGCTTTAGCAGTTTCTATTTGTGCTATTAATATTGGTTTTTTTTGACAAAGTTTCTCTTTACCCCATCTATTTTCACGCACCAATCCGCATCCTCTTTTGCCGTTCGTAGGATAGTTACAATACGAAATTAATTCATAACCTCCAAATTCATCTTCAAAAGTGGAAAAAATGATGCCATCTGCATTAGCATCTAAACACATTCTGATCAGTTGTTTATTGTAATCAGTAACTCTTACGAAACATTTTTTATTCAATAATGTTATTACTTGTATACAACTGTAAAGAGATTCATTATTGAAACAACCATGTTCAGTGTCTAAAACAACTCCATCAAATACAGAATCTGCTAAAATTTCTGAAATGATAGTTGACGGTATAGTTTGTAAAGTCAGATTCATTTTCTAATCTCATAAGAAATATCATTAACTTGATTCATACATTCTTCAATTTTTGATATTGGAAGTAATGGAGACATATCTTCAATAGGCGGAGATAAAAAGCCATTATCTTTCATTATACCTCTGACTTTTGGGACTAAGTCTTGCTCGGGATTCATATAACATTCAAATACTGCACATCCTGGATCGTTCAAGAATTCTTCAACAGTATTTTCTTTGCTGTTATAGTATTGAAAACCAAATGCTTTAGTTACTTTGGAAAAATCAGGCAATGTAACTCCTGTATTCTCATCTACACCAGTATACCTGCCATTGAATAACATTTTTTGTGTATGCTTTATAAACAGATATCCTTGATTATTAAATATAACTATTTTAAGTGGTATTTTGTAACCTATGACAGTTTGAAATTCTTGAATATTCATCATAGAACTGCCATCTCCATCCAAAAGTATTATTTTTCGATTGACATTAGTAAAATAAGCACCGATTGCTGAAGGTAACCCATTTCCCATTTCACCCAAACCATTAGATGCAAAAATAGTTTGATTTTTCTTATGAATTAATGCTTGATGAGCGCAAGGCAAAGGAGTTCCTTGACCTATAACAATAATATGATCGTCGTCAAGATATCCTGACAAATTGTTTATGAAGACATATGAGTTGTCAAAATCTTCATTATCTTTTATATGACATTCTTCAATTAGAGGAAAGTCATTCTTGTATGCTTTACATCTTTCAATCCACGAAGGTTTATAAGAGTTTATTTCATATTTAAGAAATTCATCAATAAAATAGTTGCAGTCAGAATATATTTTCAAGTCATATCTTGAATGTTTTTCAAGTTCTAATTGATCATTGTTGACCATAATAATTTTTGCTTCAGGAGCAAAATTATTAATATTGTAACTTGTTTGTGGAAGCGCTAAACGACTTCCTAACACAATCAATAAATCACAATTCTGAACAATAAAGTTTGCTGCTCTTTGTCCATAAATACCGGAACATCCAAAATTTAATTTATTATCTGAAGAAATTACATCAATAGCTGACCAAGTATGCAAAACTGGTATCTTATATTTTTCGACAAGAATATTGAATTTTTCAATTGAGTTTGATAATCTTATTCCGTGCCCAGCCATAATTACTGGTCTTTGAGACTCTTCAATTAAACTTATTATTTTTTCAAAGTTAATATCAAAAGTTTCTTTAATATGCAAATCAGATTTTTCTAAATTGACTACATCTACTTTGGCTGACTGAACATTCATTGGAATGTCAATCCAGACTGGACCAGGTCTTCCAGATAAAGATATTTTTTTTGCAGAATCTAATATTTTGACAGTTTGTTTGGGTTCGCAAAGAAGATGTGAATATTTGGTAATTTTTTTAACCATACTAATAATGTCAAAACCCTGTGTACCATACATTCTCAAATCTTTGTGAATATCTATATAAAAAGATGATTCTTGTCCAGAAAGAACAATGCAAGGTATGGAATCAGCCCAGTTGCATAATACACCAGTAATTGCATTAGCAGAACCAGCACCTGCAGTCACTATTGCAACAGAAATCTTTCCAGAAGCACGAAAATACGCACCTGCAGCCATAGCAACTGCTTGCTCATGATGCATAAATACAACTTTAGTAAACCCCCTATTTGCTATGGAGTCAAAGATGTACGAATTGGCAGATCCTATGATTCCAAAAACAGTTTGGATATCATTATTTTGAAGCCACTCTGCAATCAAATCTGCAACTATAGTATTATTGTTTTGTGTCATAATCAAATTACACCTGACTCATAAATAAGTCTAATACTTCTCCAATATAAGAAATTTGTTCTTCAGTTATGACAGGTGACGTTCCCAAAAAGAATGTATCTGTTGTAACTTTTTTTGCTGTTGGGAAATCATTTAAGTCCATATCGTCAACCAAATGACTGTAAGCAGGTTGCATCAAAATATTTCCTGCAAAGTATGGACGTGTTTGAATTTTCTTAGATTCAAAAAACTGACAAAGTTCACTTCTCTTAAAAGGGGCGTTATCCTTAACTGTCAATGGGAAAGCAAACCAGTTTACATCTGCTAATTTTTGAGCAACTGGAATTATAAAATATTCTTCGTATTTTCTGAATACGTTCGATAGTAAAGAATGATTTCTTTGTCTCAGTTGTTTAATTTCAGAAAGTTTATCAATTTGTGCCAAAAGCATAGAGGCTTGAACTTCTATAGGCTTCAAATTATACCCAATTTCTTCATAAACATATTTATGATCAAATACTTCACCTGGAATACTAGGAAGCCATTCAGAAAATCTTTTATTGCAAGCACCACATTCAGTAATGTTTTGCTTACCAATGCAAAAGCATCCTCGACCCCAATCTCTATAAGAACGTATAACTTTCTCTAAATTCTCATCATTGCAAACAACCAATCCACCCTCTCCACAAGTGATATGATGAGCGGGGTAAAATGAACAAGAAGCCATAGTGCCAAAACTTCCCAATGGGTGAGAATCATAAGTGCTTCCTAATGCATCGCAACAATCTTCTAGTAATAAAAGATTATAATGATCTATAATATCAAGAAGTCTATACATATCAGGTGGATTTCCTAAAACATGAGCAAATGTTATTATTTTAATCTCACGATCAGCTTGCAAAGTTGCTTCAACTTCATCTAAATTGAGATTTAAACCATCTAAAGAAATATCAACAAACACTGGCTTAAAACCACATTGAAATATTGGATTGATTGTTGTAGGAAATCCAGCAATAGGAGTTAGTACTTTTGTTCCTTCTGGCAAATTTAAATATCTTTTGGATTTTAATGCAGACATCATA
>Ga0172372_10006301_pt1 | contig 16192 bp, 15 predicted proteins | sample LakKiv5m_2_FD_114544 | JGI IMG/M metagenome (GOLD analysis project Ga0172372, IMG submission 114544) | Freshwater microbial communities from Kabuno Bay, South-Kivu, Congo - kab_092012_9.5m | ecosystem: Environmental > Aquatic > Freshwater > Lake | place: Democratic Republic of the Congo...
TGTAGTAGAGCGGCTTTATACCAAACCGATCACGCACGAGGGTCAATCTCTCACGCACCGGATCCCACAAGCCGTATGCGAACATCCCCCGAAGGACGGAAGGAGCTGTGGCACCTAGCTCATCGTGCGCTGCGAGGATTGTTTCGGTGTCGGAATTCGTTCGGTATCTGTAAGTGGCGAATCGACCTCGCAGTTCACAGTAATTATAAATCTCGCCGTTAAAGGCGATCGTGCGGCCCGCCTCACCAATCATCGGCTGGGATGCACTATCCGAGAGGTCAATCACTGCCAATCTTCGATGCACAAGGCCCGCTAGCTCGTTCTGGCTGATCCAAGTTCCGTTGCCATCTGGACCACGATGAGCGAGCAGATTGCCCATCGCTTCGAGCGACCGCTGAGCATTCATCACGCGTGTCTGACTTAAAGACACAAAACCAGCGATACCGCACATTTCACATAGAACACTAATTGATTCCTGATGCGACCAATCTTGAATCATGCAGATTCAATCTCTTACAACCACCTCTTTTAGTGGCCATAATCCAAAGAAAGTGTGAGCCGAGACAGGAACTCGACTAAATCTGAGGGAGTGAGTCGTGTCCCATCAAGCGCAACTCCGCATAGATTCTCAAAAGTCATCTTGAGGTTGGATCTCACTCGGGGTTATTGCTAGGCAATAGGTCGTCTCTCGTCGTCACGACGGCGCTTCAGGGATTTGATGATTCTCGCGCTCGATGGCCAGGATCTCAGCCATGAAAGCGAAGATAGAACGAACGCTCGTAGCTGTTGAATCATCCATAGATTCAACTTGCTACGGGAAATTACAAGTCTCGAGATTTCACAAGTAGCTCTTGGACGCACTCTGCTGGAGGGTAGTTCTGCCAGAATTTCCTCGACCAAGAACTCAGAACGAAGGCGTCGCACAGACAGGATTGCCTCATATGCATTCCGTCGTACCTCATTCCAGTTCAATTCGTCTGTTAGCACCGTGTCCAAGCTCTTGTCGCTAAGCGGAATGTAATCGCGATCTGGTTCCAATACTCCGGAGAAGTGGTGCTGGACGGCGATCTGTGCCGTACCATGCAAAGCTGCTTCAACGTTGCGTGGCGAGATTGCAGTGTTGTCTTGTTCAATCCAGTAGCAATTCCTCGAGCTAGCCAACTGAAAGAACTCCTGCATCGAGAGTCGCTGATCAATTGTCTGCAAAGCAAGCCGACGAAGATCACCGAGTGGGTCTACGATTGAACTGCCGCTGGGTGAGGCGAGCATGAACCTCGAATCTTCGATAAAACGAATCCAACGTTTCCCACTCAAGAATGACTTCTCGCCTACCGCGAAGTCTAAGGAGAATCGACTCTGATCCACGACCTTATCACCAAATGTCTTGACGATCTCTGTCTTTGTTTGTCCCAGTGCACCAAAGAAGTAGGGCAAACGAGATGCGCGATACCCGACATCGATAATCCTACATTCCCAACTTCGCCACTCCTCAGGGGATGCGACTTGGTGCTTGGAAATGTAAGATGTGTAGCCTTTTCTCAATCTACGGTTCGTATGGCAGAGCGGATAGAGCGTCGACCAATTGTCCGGACATGGCGTAAAAACTAGGTGTGTGTCCCACTCGTCCAGCCAAGTGTCCAAGATATGCGAGCCGTCGTAGTCATCTTGAGGCATTGCTACGCGAAGGGAACGAGATGTCTTGAGTTCACCCAGTTGGTCTTTTACTCGCTGCAACTTCTTCGAATCATGGCGGGCGGAAAGTACCATCGGTGTCAGAATCACCACATCAAAGTTCATCCTTCGAACCTCACTCGGGAGTGGCCTAAGCGCATCCGCCACAATCGTTGAAAGGCGGGAGTCCCCCTCGAACATCTCGATCAGCGACTTCACGGCCAGAGACTGGCGCCACTGACCTGGAGCGATCGTCAGAACGAGAACGCGAGCTTGAACCGACTTACATGTCATTTCGGATACGGCTCAATCTGCTGAAAGAGGGGATTCCCTACAAGAACCTGATCTGATTGGTTCCAAAGGTTAAACAATGTGCTACTCGCTGCCGAACATCCAAGCTCCCAGGCACTCTCAACATCGACAATGCTTCTCGCTCCGCCGACCAGGACCAAGGGGACGCTGGCCACCTCCCGACACCGCAGTGCTGAGACGAGATCAAAACCCGTTCTCATACCGTCCCGATCAACACACTGAAGAAGAATCTCGCCAACTCCTGCCGAAGACAAAGTCGAGACAATTTCGACCAGTGAACCGGCAGAAACCACTGTCTTTGACGCCTGATTCAGCTTCAAGATCATGTCCGCGTGGAAGGAATAATCGACGCAACAGCAGACCGCTTGCTGTCCGTATCGGGAAGCTAGTGCATCGAGAAGCGGGGCTGTTACTGCGCCGTCCCAGCCAATTACTACCTTCTCAATTCCTTGGTCGAAAAATATGGCCGCAGAATCAAGACTATCAATGCCGCCCCCGTAACCGAGAGGCACAAATGCCTCTTCAACTATCGCTGCAACCTCTTCGGCGCGAGCAATTATTGATGAACGCTCTGCCGAGATATCTAGGCAAACAATCTCGTCCACGCACAATTCGCTCCAAATTCGAACTGTGTTTACTGGGTCGCCAACGTAGATGACATCACGAAACGACCGGGTCTTCACTGCTTCCCCATCTCTAATGGTGAGAATAGGAAAGGCTCGATGGGGTTTCACAGCTTAGAAAACCACTTTAGAAATTGCTTACCAAATTGGTGGCTCTTCTCGGGATGGAATTGGGCAGCAATCAATTTTCCTCTGCAAACTACGGCGGTGCGCGGTCCATCGTATTCATAGGTGCCAATGACATCTTTGGTGTCTTCGGCAACCATCTCATAACTGTGTGAAAAGAAATATCTGCTCTGCGGGGCGATACCGGAATCACTGAAGTGACTTGAAGAGTAAGTAACACTGCGCCACCCCATACTTGGGACGGGCAACGATGCACGAATCCTGCTGGTTGAGAACGGCATAACACCTAGTCCTTCCGCCCCACCTTCTTCGCTCGAAACACCCATCAATTGGGCCCCTAAACACACCCCGAGAATCGGTCTCTCCAATTCCAGTGCAAATCGTCGAATCTCTGCATCCCATCCGCCACGTTGAAGAAGGTGCATAGCAAATCCAAAATGACCGACTCCTGGAAGAGTTAAGCGATCGAATAACTCAAGTTCGGCTGGACAAGTAACCAAGTCGGCATCTACGCCTATCGCCTGATACATTCGCATCAACGCCATGAAATTGCCCACTCCGAAAGAAAGTACACCCACCTTCATAACCCGAAGCATACGGAACAATTCGGCTGACAGAAATTTGATCCATGTCTACCTGCTCAATCCGACCGAGATACTGTGTGACAGTCCCCGAACTGCTCGTTTTGTTCGAGCATTAGCGGATGACCCCAATGTTGAGATTTCGACGATTGGACTTGGGGACGGGCTCGACACACCAGGTGCACATCTTTCAATTGGGGATACTGGCCAAATGACGGTAATGGCGCGAGTACTTCGCATAGGTAGAGTAATGTTATTCGTCCTCTCAGCTCTGCTGCGGGTTCATTGGCTGACGCGATTACTTCATAGCCCAAACAGGAAAATGCCGTCTAATCTCATAAACCGCAGGAGAATTCGCAAATTTATTTCTTCGCACGACTCTCATGTCGTAATCGCACGCGACATCATGGCTGTTCCGCTCATTTCAGGCATCGTGTTTAGCGATCGAGTCTGGATTGACCTTCCGGATCTGACGGAGGAAGTTGCCCAACTACGACTTGTACAACGACTTTTGTTCGGTGCCTATTTCCGATGGCTCACACGTTGTCTTTCTCAAACAGCAAGTCAATTTTCTACGGTTAGCGACTCCCTTGCAGACGAGTTTAAACAGAGACACACCATCCACTGCACCGTTGTGAGGAACTCCTGCCCCTACCGTGAACCGACGACATTACCATCAAGAACAAACTCCGAAGCTGCGTGTGAGTCGTCGCCTATGCGACTCGTTTACGTTGGTGCTGCAATCGCAAGCAAGTCAATCGTCAATTGCCTTGATGCCATCCGCGAATTGGGTCCCGCATTTCAACTCGATCTATTCTTGGTCCCCACTGACTTCTCCTACTATTGCGAACTCAAGCAACAGGTTGGAAACCTTCCAAATGCACTCATTCGGAAGCCTGTAATCCCTGAAAACTTAGTCGATGTTCTTCGAGAGTACGACGCTGCACTGGTCATCATTCCAGCCTCTTCCATCAATTCCGCATGTACATTGCCAAACAAGTTTTTCCAATCAGTCCAAGCAAGACTTCCGATCATTACTGGCCCGTCACGTGAGATGGCGAAACTTGTTGACTGCTACCAGATCGGAGAAGTTGCCGAGTCATTCAAGCCGATCCACATTGCCAACGCCTGTCGGCGACTTACTTCGAGGCGAATCGCTGAATGTGAAGTCAACCTAGAGACAGCGGCCCGAAAACTGTCAGACGACGATGATTTGAATACTATTCGCCTTCAAGTATCTCAGCTGTTTCGAAGTATCTGATTCCGACTTGAAACAAGGTTCTTGCCAACTTTGAGAAGTGATGCTGAATTTATCCATTCATCATTCGCAAATTCCGATTCATTAATCTCGGGTAGAGCGACAAGCGAAAAGAGTTCGGTCTCAGAGAAGCCCAATTTTCTCGCTACCTGTTGAGAGACAACCTTTTCTTCAAGCGATTCCATGGTCGGACTTTCTAGTTTGCTCAGTGCTGTCTCTCGCGTCATTTGGCCACTCACAATCAAACTTGAGTAGTGAGCTTTGCGTTTGTCAATCCCAAATCGTCGAACCAAGTACGAGTGTTGGTACCAGGACGTAAACAGCGATTCCCGATGTTTACCCCCGTAACTCATCCATCCGACGCTCTGTTCAAGTTCGCGTATGGCTTCACTCCGTACATAATTGATCATGTCAAGTGGCTTGTAGATGACCATTCGACGAAGACCAAGATTCAACATGTAGTGGCGCGACAGATGCAGGAGTGGGTATGAGTCAAGACGTTGAACCCCCTGACTCCTGGCAACTGACCTAATATACCTTCCGTCCATCGCACCTTTACCCCATGAACTCGGAAGGATTGACTCAGTGGTCAAGTTCGCTCCCACCAGAACATTCCGGATCTTGTATTTGTTTGCGATTCGGTATAGCGAGGAAAAGAAAGCGTGGTCTTGAGGAATGTCTTGATTCCGGACTCCGGAATACAAGAACGCCCGCTGTAGATTCCGCATCGCCCGCCAGTTGATTACAACAGTGTGAAGATCAAGTCCAAGACGATCCACCACCTGTCGAACGTTCCTCACCGATGCCGCTGTATTCCAGCCAGCATCGACATGTACTACAAGCGGCCTCAGACCCCACCGCGCAGACAACAGCGCTAAGTAGCTACTATCCACACCACCACTTAGGCCAATAATCGTCCGTGTAGCTGATTTTCCTGCTGTGAGTTCATCAATCATTCGCCGGAACCTCTCCGATGACTCACTTCTAACTTTTTGAAGCAACTCTTCAGCGCGCAAACAGTGATTACAGAATCCCCGAGCGTCAAACTTGATTATCGGGTCTGAGCGATCCATCACACATCGGGTGCATCTTGTCTGAATGTCTACCTCCATTCTCGTTAACCGCAGCTGCTTAGACCAGAACTCCGAAGTTAGGGGTCACGAGTAACTTGTCATAATTCATTATTTCACGCTTATTCCTGAACACGATTTTTTGGCAATTGGGCTCATACCTCCATCTTGAATACCTTTGCCCAGCGAAGGAAACTAGTGATACGCCAAGGGATACTGCTGAATTTACGGGAAGACAACTGTTCACATATAACGTCCCGCGTATGTCTCGTGAATAGTGCCGAGACTTGCGGAATCACCTCATCAAATCCGCGGAGAACTTCTGCTCTGCTCTCCTCTAGCCAGCACTTTTCGTCAGTCTCAAAGCCTATCTTGTCTGTCCGATCCACAATCTCGTTTGGTAGCGCGAATCTCCCTGTTTCTCTTAACACACTCTTAGTCTTTCCATCACGTATCAGATACGTACTCGGAAGAGTGAGTGCGAACTCCATCAGTTCGTGATCCACGTAAGGAACGCGGGCCTCCACACCAAAAGCCATCGAACTTCTGTCTTCAAAGCGTAATAGTCGAGGAAGATTCAAACGATCAACCATATCCCAAGTCGTTTCTTGAAAGGAATGTCGCCTAGCAGTTACAGGTCGAAACGGATCTTTGATATTCATTTGTGAAATTAGATCGGAATTAAGCCAATCTCCTGCATTTTGAGATGCAAAACCAAGTCGTTTCCCAATGCCTCTGGTAGTCCGATACGGCAGATACCGGGTTGCGGCAGCGATTGCCAGAGAGTTTCCTGATACTCGGCCATAATGAGAAAAACGTTTGAATTCTGCGATGCCCTCCATTAATTGCCCCAATTCGAGTCGCTCCAGAATTGCCAACGAAATAAAGGGGTCGTAACCGCCGAGTTGCTCATCTGCCCCTTGACCATCCAATACAACCTTCACACCCTCAATATGTGCTCGATTGAATACGAGCCATTGGGCAAATATGCTCGTCGAACCAAACGGCTCATCTTGGTGCCAAACAATTCGGTCTAAATTGTCCCAGAGTCCCTCTACTCTGGGCTCCACTTCAAATCCGAGCCCGCCGACCCATTCACACATCGATCTCGCGTACCCTGACTCATCTAGAGAACGATTTTGACTCCGCGCCGTGAAGAGTTTTAACTCCTGAGAATCTCGGGGAAACCACTTTGCGATGCATCCAACTATTGATGAACTATCTAGCCCTCCAGACAAACACGATGCAACTGGCACGTCTGATCTGAGATGTAATTCTAATGTCTGCCGAAAACGGTCACGATACTCATGAACAGCACTGTCATATGAGCCGCGAAATGTCTCCCGTGAAGGAATCCACCACACGCGATGGTCTATTTTCATTGTTCGGTCAAGTTCTATGCGGATGAGGGAGCCGGGGCGCACATGGAACACACCATCGAAAAGAGTGCGCTCGTCAACGTCGGTAACCCCGAACATAAGAAACAGCAGCGCATTACGCCGTTCAATGCTTCCCTTCCATCTCGAATGTGCAGTGAATTGCTTGATTTCACTAGCAAAGTGAATATGCTTGCCATCGTGCCAGAAGTACAACGGCTTTATCCCATATCGATCTCGGACTGCTAAGGCATATCTTTCCTTCTTGTCAACGAAAACAAATGAAAACATCCCGCGAAGTCGATTCAGCGCACTCTCACCCCACTTCACTACGGCCGCAAACAGCACCTCTGTGTCGCCGTTCGTACGAAAAAAGACTCCGGCTTCCTCTAACTCCCTTCGAATTTCCTTGAAGTTGTAGATCTCGCCGTTGTACGTAATCGAATATCGACCACATATCGAAGTCATCGGTTGGGCACTCGAGTCCGACTTGTCGATAATTGCAAGTCGAACATGTCCCAGAACTGCCCAGCCCGACACCGTCGGAGTTTGCCTTTCGTTCGAGGGTGTGGAAGATGACATGACAACTAATCCGGTGCCATCCGGTCCACGGTGCTCAGCCAGTTTCAGCATTCGTTGTTGTTCAGCAGGGTCGATATCATCCAAGACCGACACCGATGCCACCAGTCCACACATCAAACAGTGTCAATCAATCTTGTGAGTAAAGCTTCTTAAGCCAGATATGATCATCGCGACGAACGAATCAGGTTCCGCAACTTGACTGCCTCCGACTCGGCGTTAATTCGCTTGGCAACAGAATCGCAGGCGACCTTAAAAGAATTGACCTGCTCAATGTTCAATTTTTCAAGACACTCGCGGAGCGCACCAGCCGAGAAATCTTCCGCACTTACTCCTACTTCGTAACGATCCACGAAGTCTTTCACATCTGGTAGGGGTGATGCAACAATACCGACACGAGCTTGAATGCTGTCAAACAGCTTGTTTGGCATGCAGTGGCGCACGCTGAAGGAATCCGACGACATAAAGATGAGTGAAAGATCATATTCATTTAACGTCTCGGGAAGGACATGTGCTGGAACTGGACTAACTACACGGACATTATTCGAGCTACGTACTCGATTCTTCAACCTAGCGTAGCTTGCCTGACGCGGCGCTGGAACTAGATAGAGGTCAAGTTCATAGTCAGGATGTCCATCAATCGCATCAATCATTCTCTCTAGTTTCCGAGAGCTTGCTGCAAGTCCTGCATGTACGAGTCGCAAAGGTCGTGCCTGCGTTTCTCGAACTTGCAAGTCTCTTGACTCCCGTGCGTTCTGAATCACTTTGACATCAACGCCAAAGTTGCGTGAGTATTCCGAAGCGAGCGTCTGGGATACCGTACAGACACTCCGCGCTCGCGGGAGATAAGTCGCGCATAGCCACGTGTAGTACCTCATCAAGAACAAACGAAAACGCCAATCATCATCCATCTCACGCGGTGCATACTCATGCATATCAACAATCGTGGGAGTCGAAAGTTGTTCCATCAGCGGGAGTGTCTGTACATCGTTCAAGAGAGCCAGATCAAACTGAAGGCTTCCAATTGCTTCGGATGCGAATTGAATAGCAGCTGTATACTGACTAGATAACTCAAACTGTTGTAGGACATGAGGCAGGAGCGCTCGCAAATTGAGCGGCAAGTACGGAAGGTGCTTGGGCATCTCGATATGTTGCTTGACTCCTACCGGCTGACCTCCGTATCCCATCGTGATGATCTGGAAGTCCTGCCTCAATGCATTGATGTGCCGAAGTATGCGTACATCTGACGAAGTAGTCGTCATCGAGACAATCAAAACTGTCTGAACCTGAGTCTCGTCGCTTCCCATTGGCTCTGAGGTTACATTGAAACGCATGGCACAACTCTGATGAAAGGTTACTGACAGTGAGCGAAGTGCGGGAATTGGCATCCTCCAACATTGATCAGTCTCGGGGCTACACCGCTCGAGCTTTGATCTTCGCCCGACAAACATCTTCGAATGGAAAGCCAAATTTGAATGCATCAGCTCTGCGTCTATGCAAAATTTAACTCTGACCAATCAATTAGTTCGAGTTAATCTGTCTCAGTTCTGATACATACAACTCATTCCCTGGCGTTGTTTGAGTGCTTGCCGAAGTTGAGGGATGCAGACAAGTTTTGAGTCCGGAAGGCTAATCGAGGTGATTGGAAATACTGCTAAGCAATTTGTAAGATGTGACTGGACAAACAATCTAAAGACTCACACAATATCTTTGAGTTCGTGCAACTAAGAGTAGTGATCCGTGTCCGTCAGATTGAAAACATGTTCAAGGCGATTGATGAATTGTCAGATGTCTCACTGGATGAGGATCTTCTTTCGATGGATCTGAGCCACTTAATGAACTATTCTCCCTTTACACGTGTCAACCTAATGTTCGTGTTCAGCAACCAATTTCCAACGCAGAAATCGTTACCACCTTGTCCAACCGGGATTGTGGAGTCATCACAATTCCACCCACGAGTTTCTACTATGAAAACTGTCCCCCGAACACATTCTTTCAGCAAGTTCAAATAAGAATTCCCGTGATTGCTAGTCCGTTACGTAAAGTTGCGGAGATAGTTAATGTCTTTAGAAGCGGGTGCAGCTGAGATGATTTCAGCTAGTCAATAATCCGTATCTTGGTCCAACTGGCTCGCTAACACAACCCAGTTACAGTGGCTGATCAGCTTGATGCTACTGCGTTCAATTTTGCTCGGCGTCATGCCGATGCTGCGCGAAGGAAGATTATTGGACAACTTCTCGATCCCTCTTGAAAAGATTCCACCTTTTGGCAAAGCGCTGATTGCAAACTTCAACGAACTGGACTGCTGTCCAACGGCGAGCAACCAGATCCGTCATGGACTCTTGATGTGTGTGCTGAGTTTCATACGGAATCAGATCGAAATAGAAACATTGACCAATCGCAATTGCGTACTATCAATTTTTGTGTAAAAATAGATGCAACCATTGATAATTTTGTTGGATATTGTCGATTTGAGGCGACACTGAATCTCGAGTATCCTCCAGCTGTCTCCAGCACTACTCAGCGAATTACTGGGTTGTTAAGCAATAGTGATCGAATAATCTCAGATGGGAGTCGAGAATCTGAATCCCAGACGACTCGTCTGAGTCGTTCTCGATCAACTCGTTTTGGATCTAAACCACTTTCCACAATTTCGCTCAAAAACAACTGAATGTCTACTACACCACGCCCCTTGTAGTGAGATTGAATAATCGCTTCCCCCAATTCATTGAGAAGTCTCCGTTCACTGCGATCGAGAAAGAACAGTGGTTTGAGTGTGAAAAGGTAATCGCCGAGAAATGAGATGCTATCTGTAATCATGGCAGTTGACTGCAGGAAAAGAGTGGCAGTGTCCTCTATACAGGCGACTCGAGCATTGCTCTCCGACTCAAAATCTCTCAGGTATTGTTGGAAAACCCTCCCACTGGCGCTATGCAGCCGATCAAACTCGTCAGCTAGGTTCGGATGAGGCTTAAGGACAAAGTCAAGTTCAGGATTCGCTCGTACCAAATTGAGCATGCCCTTACTGACTTGATCAAATGTTCCGAATCGGTTATGAGATCGATTACCAACAGTCCAATGCGGAGCCCAGATAACAAGCGGTCGGCTTGGCGGCGTGATAGGAGCACTCGTGTTCGCTAAATCCTCAAATTTTGTATAACCAGTAAAGAGCACGCGTGTTTTGGCATACCGTGCATGCAGTCTGTAGTTGTGAACTTCTATCTGGTTGGCCGCGAGTAGTCGCCACGCAAAGTGCTGTGAATCAGAGTTGTATTGATACTCATGGTGATCACCTAGCAACATTCCATAAGCGAGGTAAATAGTTCGGCAGTACCGACTCGCAGTTCGGATGTTCAGCCGTTTTGGAAAAGCACCAGTTCCAAGTGTGAAGAATGCATAATCATATGATTTCCATGAGAATTTCTTCTGCTGAGATTCACTAAGAAACTCAACCTCAATACCCCTGTTTCTAAAAAATTGCTCGACTTCACTTTGAGGTTTCACAACAGAAATGTCAACTCGATGAAACGCAACTACCGTCACGACAAAACGATCATCGGAGATCAGTCTCTTATGGATAGCCGAAAACACATCCCAGATGGATACGTCTGCGACCATGAAAACTACTTGCTCTCTAGATTGTTGAGAGCAGAGTAAACCTGATACCTGAAGTCTCAACCAAACCAGATCAAGGTAGGGCAGTTGAACTTGAACTAATGCTCTGCGCAATACATTCAATACCCTATATGCGACATTAACCACCTTCGTGATTGCTGAGCAGATAGGTTCGTAACTTTTCCAAATCTTTCGGAGTATCAACTTCCCAACTTTCCAGAATCACTGATGGAAGAGGCAAATATGGTTCCAGCAGTTTGTAAACAAATCCTTGGAGGTTCGGGGAAAACTCAAGGTTCTGCAAGTACGCAACGCCGGACCACTCAAATGGAGTCGGTGGGGATAATTGGAAGGAATGGATTTCTAGCCCTGAGTCACTCTCAACATAAATTGCTTCTTCTGATTTTGCCTTGGTAATTCCGATGAGCGATTGATTAAGAGTGACATTTTGAAGGAAGTTGTCAAATGAGCAAGGTTCTATCCAGAGATCACCGTCAATAACGATGAAGCCATGCGACAAGTCACGTGTGGCAAGATAAATACTTTCCACATTCGTTGTATTTCTATAGTTGGAATTTCGTACGAAGACGATGTCGCGTCGATGTCGAAGTGCTTCCCTAACTACTTCGTCCTCCATAAATCCAACCACGATGCGAATCTCCAAGAAGTCTTTAAGTAACTCAAGCTGATGACACAGCAGAGAACGTCCAGCCACCTCCACTAAACATTTCGGGATGTTTAGGCCTAGCCGTGATCCAAGCCCAGCTGCGGAAATTACTGCCGGTACAGGAATCTGCAGAGTGCACCTCCTTCATATATGACGTGAGTTGCAACTTCAATAACGGAGCGAACCGGCCAATGTATGCCCCCATATGCAATTCCAACGTCGGATGCACTTAGCATGTCAACATCTCCCATCCCGTCGCCGACCGAAACAATACGGTCACCTTGTGACCGTAACTCGTGTACTTCGTTTCCTTTGTTCATAACATAATCAATCGATGCAAGTTGATCATCAGCGACAGTTGCTCGAGAAGTAACAAATCGGCAACGGAGGCGACTGATTAAAGGTAGAACCCAACAATCTAGATTCCCGGTGATAACTAGTGAGTTCTCGCTGTGCTGATTAATGAACCTCTCAATATCATCATCTAACGCGATGTTCGCAACTATCTGTTGTGCATGCGACACGGGGAGGTCTCGAAGCAACTGGCAGCGCAGCCGAAAGCTGGATTCGAATGGCAACACTCCTTCGATAGTTGCTTTTGTTAGAATCTTCATTTCTTCTTCTATGTGGCATGCCCGCGCTAACTCTGGGAGAATCTCACTCCTAGTTACTGTTCCATCGAGGTCAAAACAGAAAATTGTCATCCGACTTCTCGGCGCAAGATCCAGTAATATTGGCGAGTTTCACTATGGAAATTCAACGGGCTACCTTCATTGTACAGCCAGGACTCTACAACTGTCGCAAAACCACCCAGAGCCGAACTACTAATTAGCGACTGTGTTTCTTCTACAGTACGGTAAATCGAACTGTAAATCGACTGTAATTCTTCCGACCATTCTTGAATAAGTGTCAAACGTTGAGAACCAGTCGCGTGCGCCGCTCGGATATACACCGTTACATCTCGATTACCTGTAGCAACCGAGTCAAATAGCGAGCACACTTCATCATCATTGATGTAGTTGATAAGCCCCGAGAGAATTACGAGGTCAAACTCGTGCTGCTTAATAATTGTCTCAAGATCACAAGTGTGAGCAGTATGAAACTTATACTTCGGGCGATCTTCAAATCTCTGCCTAGCTAGGATTATCAGATCCTCGCTGACATCTGTGCCCAAATAGATTGGTTCAATTGGCCTCAGTAGTTCAGCCCATCGACCTATACCGCAACCAATATCGAGGACTCTCACGCCTTTTCGAAGCTGTAGATGTGGTTGAACGATTCTAAACTCCTCTTCGCTCTTGATCTTTGCGAGTTGAGGAGCGGAATCGGAGTAGAGCACCGAGACGTCAGGAGAACGTGAATTATATCTTTCTGCTCGTTCAGCAAAAAATCGCAAGATCTCATCAGTATTCAGATTGTGTATTTCTTTGGAAAATCGCATATCAATACGCTAAGAACCAGCAATTGTGAAGCAGTATTCGACTAGTGATTTTGATGAACTTATGATCGGAACGGGACTAAGGAGTTGTTCATACGGTAGCTCTTCAAGCTCGGTGCAGGCAAGGACCACCGCGTCAAATGGCGATTGGGCGTAAATCTCCGAAACAATCTCTTGCAGTGAATTCAACACTTCTTCGCTCTGACCAAAGCGTTTGATTCTGTCAATAAAGCCTTCTATTCTCAACTGCACTGCCTCGTCAGGATACTGAGCGCTGCAATTAGCCTGTCGAAGTTTTTCCCCGTACGTATTCAATCTAATTGTGGCTGGTCCAGCAAGAATTAAGACACGTGTGAGGTTGTTGGAACCGACTTGCTGACGAACATCATTGATTGCTATGTCAATGATGTTTAGATTCACCCCTGACCTAAAAAACTCAATCGGCAATAGCGCGCAAGCACTGTTACATGGTATTGCTACGAAATCTGCGCCCAATGCCACTATGCCATCACTTGCGAACTTCAGTGCACTAACCGGAGATGCTTCACCGAAAAGTACATGTCGACTTCTGCTTGGTATCCGTGTCTGAAAGTCAACGATCAGCCTCGGCACATCAGAGTCCTGTCTGCCTCGGTATCGGTCTACTAGTTTCTGCAGAAAAACAACGGTGGCGCGGGGTCCCATCCCGCCTAATACACCAATTACTGGTGTGTCATTGCGCACGTTTTTACCTTACACTCTGACGGCAACCATCATCTTGCTTAGGTACTGCTCGTTGGTTTGTTCAATAACTTCGCATTGCTGAATCATAAAACCCTGATTGATAACCAACTGATGCCAATACTCCGTCGTCCGATAGAAAGCTCCTCGGGTTCGACTCAGAAATCGTGACTCACCGCGATCACTGTCTAACAGAGTTAGCGTGTCTTTAAGCAGCAATGGACTTCCGGTCGGCATTGCGCCAAACAGCTTTTGAAGAACACTCACAACTTCTTGCTTACTCAGGTAAGTGAATAGTCCTGCGCATATTGCTGCGTCTATTCTGTCAATTTCTAGCGAGGTCACATCTGCGACCAAGAAGTCGCAGTTCTCGACGTGAGATTCAGCAGCTAATTGGCTCGCTGTTTCTATGAATCTGCTGTTCAAATCATAGGCGGTTATTTTCTTCACAAATGGTGCGACTATCAGCGTATGCCAGCCATCCGCACAACCAAGATCGATAACATGCATATTCGTCGTTAGCATCGGCAAGAAGTACTTTCGTGTGAACTCTTCTTGAGCGCTTGCTCTCAGTGGGAAGGTTTTTTGATACTGATATGTTGTCGCTTGGCGCCAGAATCTCCTAGCCAAGTGGCGCACAACTTGATCACATAACTTCACGCAGAATTACCCTAACAGTGTGAACGAGATTTCGACGAAATCAAGATGTCGAGAACCGGTTGCGTCTCGCGTCACGAATCCTAGGTGAAGTGGACTCAGTTCGATATCAGATAGGCGACCTACTGGAGCGCCGAAGCGGTAAGTCTGCGTGTCGGACCCGTGGAATGAGTTAACAACATATTTTCTCTTATCCATCAGAGTCTTGTACATGAAACATCTCACCTGAATCGTGAAAGTAGGTTTCAATCTGCAAGGCTGACTCCTTATTTTCAGAAGAGGGCTTGAAAAGTCAATGCCAAGTTGTACGATCCCATTCTCCAGGCATCTATAAGTGGAGTAATCAACTTAAGTATTCATTGCTCAACACCAAGAGAACTTTAGCCGGTTGGGAAACACAAGATGACCTTCTGCTATCTCACAGTGCTCACCTAAGCGGCGTTGGGAACAAGCGCCGTTTCAAATATTGAATTAATCTTGTCAAGACAAGTTCCGCCGCAGACGCTTGGGTTTGAGAGGTTACTAACTTCATCAGTCAACGGACAAGAGGGACCGCCAGATCCAAGGAGTGCGCAACGACAGCGAGTCTGTCCTTGCGTTTTCATATTGTTCTCGGAACCAATCAAAACAGCCGAGTTGACTAATGGAGTTTGTCACTTGCTTTTGGGCAAACTGGCCCACTTTGTGGTGACTACTAAGGGTCTCGTGAATGAGATGAACTGCCGCATCATGGAGATGCATTGTGTCTGGCTCACAGAGTTGTGTGGCACGCCTTAGATAGGTGACCATTTCACACCATGTCGTTGCAACGGCTGATGGCGAATCTGCGAGGAGATCATTGACTGCGTCATCCACCAGCCGCCGGTAGCTAAACTTGCCAGAATCAATGAGTTGTTCATACGAATTGTTGGCAATTGCCTGACACTGTTCCAATTCGCGCATTGCGAGCAGGACCTCTTGAACATTTGAGAAATCGCTATTAAGGGGCAGATAGTGCACCCACGGTTCGAGAACTCCGAGGTAGTAATCTGGTCGGAGAACCTGGCAGGCGCCGGCAGCGGCTGCTTCAAAGAGTCGTGGGCTGAATGCCGAAAATCGATGCCTACCGTCACGACGGCGGAGAAAGGAAACTGATTCGGCAGTGTCGTGGTGGTGGGTGCGTCGTTGGCGGCGTGCTTCGACTCGGGTATACAGAAGTCCGTAGAGGTCGGCGATGCTGGCACCACCCTTCATTCCCACGGTGAACTCGCACTTTCGGAGGAACTTGGGCCAATCAGCGCCCACGATGCCGTCTTCGACACGAGTGATTACGTCGACGATGAATCCTGCTTCACGAACATGCCGAGAAAACTCGGTGGTTTGGTGAGCTTTTTCTTGAGCGTATACGCCGAGGTGTGGTGGCATCATGCGAACTCGTTGCCCAAAATCAATGGGTCGTACTGAGAGCGGATCTGACGGTTCGACTGAGGTTGGTGCATAACCGGTGAGCACCGTTCGAA